>ERZ839767.1133-NODE-1133-length-42039-cov-4.871594_pt1 | contig 42039 bp, 25 predicted proteins | sample MGYA00519879_ERZ839767 | MGnify/ENA primary metagenome ERZ839767 (study PRJEB31850, sample SAMEA3708852) | human gut metagenome | biome: human gut; feature: human-associated habitat; material: faeces | place: China | collected 2014 ... | reverse complement strand
AGATGTGCTTGATGAAATAGAAGAACGGGGGGATTTATTACCTAAGAGCGAACTGAGGGAAGCCATAACCTATCTTCGCAATGAGTGGAATGCCGTGGTGGACATCTTCAACTATGGCAATACCTATCTTGACAACAACATCGTAGAACGGATGAACCGGTACATATCCCTATCAAGAAGAAACTCATTGTTCTTCGGCAGCCATAAGGGTGCCGAACGAGGCGCCATACTCTACACGATAGCACTCACTTGTAGGATGCATAAAGTGAATCTGTTTGAGTATCTCACGGATGTGATAAACAGAACCGCAGAATGGCAACCGAACACTCCACTTGAAAAATATAGGGAACTCCTCCCAGATAGATGGGAAAAGGCTAATGCCTAAAATAAGGCTTATTAGCCTTTTTATTTTAGCACACTATATAGAAGCGCGGAGACGATTACACTTTTACCAAAACAGTGTCGTTTCTACAAGAATTACTATAGACCTATTTTACACTGAGCGAAAAACCAAAGTAAAGCACGAAGTAATTCCAATATCCCGATTAATTAACTGTTCTTCAATAGATATTAGGGTAAATGCTTAAGAAAATTCCCTTTCGTACAACTGTGCAAGTTCTCTCGCACAATATGTGGAAGACATTTCGCACAGCTGTGAGAAACATCTTCCACAGTTGTACGAAAGGAAAATCTTCAGGGAGAAAACACTAAATTGATTAATCTGCATGAATAGATTGTCCGCTCCAAATAGCTAATTGTCCGAATACTATTATATAAAAGAGGCGGAAAACTCGCATTAGCAAAGTCTAAGAGAACAAAAATAAGTACCAAAAGATAGAGTCAGCTATACTTAAATTTAGATTAGGTTAGTAAAATTGGGGAGAAAAAGAAAGATATAACATTCTCTGATATATTGAAAAAGAAAAACTTAAAAACTAAGTCCTCAAAGATTGTGGACTTTAAAAGTTTTATACTACCTTTGCACTGGTTGATTACAATCGAAACATGGAAATCAAATTTGATAAAGCATATTTAGAGGAATTATACCTCAAGGGAAAGACTTCCGACAAGAAGTATCGCTTTCAACCGCAAATTGTGGCCAAATACCGTAAGACAATAGATTTGTTGGAATCGGTAGCAGTGAAAGAAGATTTATATAGATACCATTCATTACATTACGAAACGCTTGTCGGTGATAAAGCAGGGCTAGAATCGGTTCGAGTAAACGACCAATACCGTATAGAATTTAAAACAACAAGAGTAGTTTCTGAAATTGTAATCACAGTGTGTAATATCATAGAATTGTCTAATCATTACAAATAAGCGAAAGATATGGCAAATGCAAGATTCGGATATACCCCAACTCATCCCGGAGAGGTGCTGAAGGATGAAATTGAGTACCGCAAGATTTCACAGCGAAAACTGGCGGCGCAAATGGGCATCTCCTATAAGGTGCTCAACGACCTGCTGAATGGACGGCGCACGTTGACCACTGCTACCGCCATGATGTTTGAAGCGGCATTGGACATTCCTGCCGATTCGTTGATGCGGTTACAATTGAAATACAACATGCAGCAAGCTATGGATGATAAAACGTTTATGGAGCGTTTGAACCAGATACGTAAATACGCCGCTCTGCTGTAAGTATTCTAAAATACAAAAACTTCTTTCCACAAAGGAGGCTATCCTTCTTTGCGGAAAGATATCTCTAGTCAAGGCACATCCTGTTTACAGATAGAGAGTTTTTCTTTCACTTAAATGTTCCTCATGCTAAATTTTTCACCTATAGAAATAAAATCTAACTAATCTTATAACCAAACACTTACCCTATTCATTCTACTTTTACCAATTATCCATTATCTTTGCGCCACACAACTAAACAATGAAGCAAGGCGGAAAAAATAGAATACTCATTGCATGGCTCTTGATAGTGTCGCTAATGCCCGTATATATTGTAAAGGCATTCCACTTTCATCATGCCGGCAACTGCCCTGCCACCCATTCGGACGCTTCACACACTCACCATTCCGATGACTGCTGCATCTGTCAGTTCATGCTATCTCCTTTTGTGGAGGCTGAACAAATAATATCCGATTTTATAGCCCCGTTCATCTTCATCGAACGGACTTTCTGTGAGTGCAAGATTTACAATGCCTTTTCTTGCCTTCCTTCCTCTAGAGCACCTCCCGCCTATTCTGTTTTTTAATTGGAATTTTAATCGTAAAACCATCAAAAACAGAATATAAATGAAAGCAATAAAAATGATAGTTTTGTTGCTCTGTGTTGCTATGTATGTACATGCAGAGGAACAGGATAGTTGTGTGCATTTGAAAGAAATCATCGTGACGGGACTTACGGGAAACGCACGCATCAACCAAACGCCGGCACCGGTGTCGGTCATCAGTCCCGAGTTTTTAAATACACGCCAGTATACCAATATTATTGATGTGATAGCCAAGCAACCCGGCGTATCGCAAATAACAACGGGCAACGGGATTTCCAAACCGGTGATACGGGGATTGGGATACAACCGGGTGTTGGTTGTGAACGACGGCATCCGACAGGAAGGACAGCAATGGGGAGACGAACATGGTATTGAATTGGATGCCCAGAATGTTCATTCCGTGGAGATACTGAAAGGCCCTGCATCGCTGATGTATGGCTCCGATGCCATGGCGGGCGTACTGATTTTCCATGATGAGCCTGTGATGCCTTTGGGAGAAATGAGAGCGAATGTCTCTTCCGAATATCAAACAAACAACGGACTGTTTGCGTATTCCGTGAATCTGGAGGGAAACAGGAACGGCTTTGTATATAACTGGCGGTATTCGGATAAAATGACGCATGATTACAAAAACCCTTACGACGGTTATGTGCCGGATTCACGTTTTCGGGAACGTGCGCTCTCCGGCATGCTGGGGTTGAACAGGGTATGGGGATATTCCCGTCTGAAACTGAGTTATTACCATCTTACTCCCGGAATAGTTGAAGGGGAACGCGATGAGGTGACAGGAGAACTGGAACGAGAGGAAGGAGGCAAGCATTACGGCAAGTTACTTCCTTTTCAGCAAGTGCACCACTATAAAGCGGTACTGGACAACTCGTTTCTTCTAGGGACTGGGACATTAAAGGTCATTACCGGCTATCAGCAAAATCGCAGACAGGAATACGAGGAGAGCAAAAACGAATGCGGACTCGACTTTATGCTACATACGTTGAACTACGATGTGCGCTATGTGTTGCCCGAATACAACGACTGGAAAATGAATGTCGGCGTAGGAGGCATGTATCAGCAGTCGGTAAACAAAGGAGAAGAATTCCTTATTCCGGCATACAATCTCTTTGATATCGGCGCCTTTGCAACCATCAGTAAATCCTTGTTTCAGCACCTTCATCTCTCCGGCGGACTTCGTTTCGATACCCGCCACCTTCACAGTCATTCGCTGATGGAGGACGGGGAAGAACGCTTCAGCTCCTTTTCCCGCACATTCAATGGGTTGACAGGAAGCATCGGAGCTATCTGGAATCTTTCGGAGAATCTGGATGTAAAGCTCAATCTATCCCGTGGATTCCGCGCCCCGAACCTAAGCGAACTGGGCAGCAACGGCAAGCATGAGGGGACATTACGTTACGAGATAGGCAACCGGCAGCTAAAACAGGAATATAGCTGGCAGTTGGATGCAGGAATGGAATATTCTTCCAAATACCTCTCTTTTGCACTTTCATTGTTTGCCAATCGTATAGACAACTACATTTTTATACAGAAACTGGAGGATGTGTTGGTAGACGATGTGCCTGCCTATCAATATACATCGGGAGACGCACGCATAATGGGCGGCGAGGCACGCCTCATATTCCATCCTATCCACCATCTGCATTTTGAGAATGCGTTTTCTTATGTAAACAGCGTACAGCTGCATCAACCCAAGGATAGTAAATACCTGCCGTTCACACCTGCACCGCACTGGTTATCGACTTTGCACTATGACATAAAGGAGAGCGGCAAAACCCTGAGCAATATGTATGTAGAGGTAGAAATGGATTGCAATCTCCGGCAGAACCATATATATAAGGTGAACGACACGGAAACGGTAACTCCTTCGTACACCCTGTTCAATGCATCGGCCGGCACCAACATTATGCATCGCGGGAGGAAACTCTTCTCCGTTTACCTCACGGCCGGCAACCTGTTCAACCGTGGATATCAAAACCATTTAAGCAGGCTTAAATATGCCGATATGAATGTGGTTACGGGCAGAACCGGTGCTTATAACATGGGCCGGAACTTCGGGGTGAAGGTCTTTGTGCCTATTAACCTGTAAAAAAGAGGGCCAAAGAAATATCCAGCAATAAAGAAATATCCAACAATTGGGTTACAACCCTGAAGCTATTCCGAACAGCTCCAACCTGTCGTTGAACGGATACTTAGCCAATGCCGGCAAAAGAGGCTTATAGATGTGCTCCTTTTGCCGGCATCATTAATTCCTATAGCAGAATCAGAAGAAACTTCTATCCGGAAACTCCATGACAGAAGGCTACCGAAGAGAGCTAAAATAACATTATTAGTTATCCGGATAACTAATAATGCTAGAGGGGCTAACTAAGTTAGTTACACCGTCTCACATTATATCTTATTTTTTTAGACGATATAGCGCCAAAGAAAAGGAACAAGCAGGTGAAAGTATATGTACCCGAACCCGAGCTTAACTGACAGCCAAACTATAAAAAAGCCTTTTTATTCCAACCTTTTTTTCTGACAAAATCAGATGCTATCAGCAGAATAACCTTATATTTGTAGCAGAATCTAAATACACACCTCATGAAAAACTGGAAAACCATAAAAATATTTGTAAGCAGTACCTTTAAAGATATGGATGTAGAACGGGACGCCTTGCGTAACATCGTCCTGCCACGTCTAAACGAACACTTTGCTCCACATAAACGAAATATACAGATTATCGACTTGCGCCATTCCGTAGAAACCGATAGCCGGCAAACGGCCGACGAACGGGAACGATGCGTATTCAATATCTGCATGGACGAAATTCTGTCGTGCAAACCTTACTTTATCGGTCTGATAGGACACCGATACGGCTGGATTCCCGATATGAACCGGGTTGGGGCACGCGAACAGCTCAACGATATCCTGCCCGACGACTTTCCTCTGGCACCCGACGAAATCAGCGTTACGGTTTACGAGTTCCTGAACGGACTCTTCAACAGGCATTTTGCCAACAACCGCGCCGTTGTGTTTATACGTAACAAAGAATCGTATCAAGACATAAAAGAACAAGAGTTATCAGACTATATAGACAAAGGACGCGAAGCCGAATATGTAGAACGATTCAGAAATTATCTGCAACAACCCAACCCGCAGTTCCAGACGCACGACTATACATTGAATCCGCAGAATCCCCGTCTGGAAGAAGTGGAACAGTGGTGCAACGCCATCTATCAGGAATTGATACAGCTCATCAGCCAGAATATAGAAGAGGAAGAGCAGAAAGAGATTTCCCCATTCGTCAGCGAGCAGGAGCTCTTCGCGCACCGGATGAGCATTGGATTCGAAGGACGCGAAAGGGAAATAGAACAGTGTTTCCACATCTGGAGTAAGCGAAACAGGCTATACATCAACGAAACAGAATCGGGACTGGGACAGACTGCCCTACTCTGCCAACTATATACCAGATTATCCGAAAAGCCTGAAAACCTTTGTTTCTTCCATGCGGCACAAGCTTCAGCGCAAGGAAAACAATATAGTACAGTGTTCTACAACTGGTGCCTCATTATACTCCGTGCATTGAATGAAGAGGCGGACGAATCGACCCTCGCGCCTATAGCCGACAATCAAAAGGCTCTTTTCGACTACTTCTTCCAGCTTTGCGAACGCGCCCGCACCGAGAAAGAAAAAAATATCTATCTTTTTGTGGACAACGCCTTCGAAATGAATGATAATCCACCCTTGAGCCAGCCTTTTATACGGATAGCCGAAACCATAAAAATAAAAGGTGAAATCCAATTTACCCTTGCACCTTTCGAATTAGAGAGTCTCAGCATAGCCGACAGGCAACTTATCACCCGCCATATACGGCACAAAGCACAGCAACAGCTCTTGCAGAAACCACAATCCGGAAATCCGCGTTGGTTGCGTATAGCCACTACCATCCTCGAAAATCTGAACAAGATGGATTACACCCAAATACGTAATCGGACGGACGAAGACAACGAAGCACGCATAGACCACCATCTGGCAACGGTGATTACCGAAATGCCCGACGACTACGAAGACCTTTGCCTCTACTGGATGGAACGGTTGAAGTATGTATTCGGCGATACCTTTGTAGACAGCTACGTGGGGGCACTGGGCATCTGTCACGGACTGACCGATGAAGACCTCTCAGCTATAACAGGGAAGAATGTGGACTGGTGCATCTACTTCAGGCAAATGATGGGACAGCAGATGATTAGCGAGAATGCCGACCGTCTATGGGATTTCACCTCCGAACAGCTCAACAATGCCTTCGCCTTCTCCAAAGGATACAACCAACCGGCACTGATAGAACGTCTCTACACGCATGTATCCATGCTTCCTGCAGAAAGCCCTACAGCCCGTAACAACCGTTTTATCCTCTCGCTTCTGTCGCACCACTTTGATTATTGCACCGACTACCTGTCGGATGCCGACAACTATGGTCACCTTTTACTCGACACCCCATCCAAACAAGCATTCAACCAACTTCTACAGCTTGACCGCAAACTATTTTTCGACCTTTTGCAGGCTTGGATAACTACCGTGCCGCCTACCTACGCTTTCTATCATGGGTTAGACAGTTGGTGCAGAATGATTATCGCCACTCACGACATCAAATACTACATCGACACACTCCTCCTCGTTATCAGCCATCTCGAAAAAATAGAGCGGGCGGGACAAATGAGCAGTTCGCTTGCTATGGCCCTGGCCGAGATATACGACTCTATAGGTAGCGGCTACATAGAGTTACCCGATGGGGAAGAGGAATGGGAACGCACTAACCGTTTAGCCTTGAACCTGTGCCAACGGTATGCTGACGGTTCTCCTGCATGGAACGTGACCCTTACACAACTGATGTACAATAAATATGAAGGCTTTGCCAACCTCAACAAACGATGGGAATATCTGAAACAGGAATTTCTTCCACTCGAAGCCCAAGGTATAGTATTCGATGAACAATCCAATAATGAAATGTACGGCCGTCTGCTATGCGAAGTAGCCCTGCTGGCAGGACGTTTCAACCAACCGGAAGAGGCCACTCCCCACATCAGGAAAGCCTATCAAGTGTTCGAAAAGCTTTATAAGCGGGCTCTCAAAGAAAATGCAAAGCTCATAGTAACCGACCATGCCCTCTACAATTGGATGCAATGCGCCCTCTTCATGCATATAATCAGTGAAAATACGGGATGCCCGACGCTGCAAGACGTACATCATCACATCGCCCATCTGCTTCAAACCTTTGAGCCGCTTTACGATGAAAACCGCATGTATTCAGGAACACGGGCACTTTATACAAGACTGGTGGCCTACTATGCCATGTCGGTAGGCGAGAGTGATGCGCAAGCCGGCATTGAACTAACCGATACACTCTGCGAAAAACTAACAAGGCGCGGGCTCTCTATCGGTAAACAACTCAACCTCAACAACGAAAGTTTAGAGATGAAGAAACATACCGAGTATATGACCTTATGCGAAATGCTCAAGCACAGCAAAGAGATAGGAAATACCAATGTGACGCATTTGGAAATGTCACACGCTTGGTGCATCGTAGCGCGTTTCTATATTGAGTCATTACACTCCGGCAAGGGAGAGCTGAAGTCTGATTATCCGCTGATACCGAAAGATGAACTGGAAGCGGTGTTAGGACTCATGCCCCTCCGTTCTACAAATCGGTGGGACCGTGAGCTGGACACTTGTTGCCCCATTTGCTACGCCTTATACGCGCACCTCACCACGATGCAAGAGCAACACTTCCCCAATCCTGAAGCAACCGAACTCTTCTTCAAGATGTACGATAACTTCTATGAACTTTGTACAAAAGCGTCGTATCGCTACGTGAACCACAAGCAGCGTTTCTACGTAGACCGTATGAAGCAAGAGCTGAAGAACGGCAAACACAGGGAAGAGCGCATCGAACAAGAGGTACTCGAAACATGGATTGAAAACGAAGATTATAATGCACTTATACAAGCGCTCGAAGGGAAAGATGAGGGTTCCAAAGAAGAATTCTACTACCTGGGACTGGCTTATATGCGCAATGAGCGTGTCGATGATGCCATAAGAGTCTATAACATGTTGGTAAATATCAACAATCTGCCTCCCTCTTTCCATTTCTCGTGTAAGGTGAATCTGCTCTATGCCATACTCGCCTCGGGGCGTGCCAACCAGTTTGCCACAGAATATGCGAAACTGTCGGCCGAAGACCAGGAAGACAGCGACATACAAGCACTCTACGCCTGCTATGAAGCATGGAAGAATAGCGACCAGAAACAGCTCTCTATTCCGGTACCATTCGGATATATGTTATGATTCATCCCAACTTGCATAGTCTATACATTTAATAAACCCCGCCCACTTTCAAAGTTCTTTTTCAGCTTTAAAAGTGGGCGGGGCTTAACTATATCCGTTCAAAAAGACGGAACATCTATTTCTTTGCTACCGGATTCTCAAAAGACAGCTTAGAATTCGCTTGTAAAATGGAAACGGATATGCTTGAAATCCATCTGCGCCATTTGCAACACATAGTTGCTGTCGGCCAAGAAAACATCCCGACCGTCCCGGTCTTTCGCCATATACTGGTATTTCCGTTTCTTAAAGGCGTCCAACTCTTCCGCATCGTCGCTCTCTATCCAGCAGGCTTTATACAAGCTAACGGGCTCCCAACGGCAAAGAGCATTGTATTCATTTTCCAAACGATACTGGATGACTTCAAACTGCAACTGTCCTACCGTTCCGATAATCTTACGGCCATTGAACTGGTTCACAAATAACTGAGCCACACCCTCGTCCATCAACTGGTCGATACCCTTATTCAATTGCTTGGTTTTCATTGGGTCGGCATTCTCAATGTACTTAAACATTTCCGGAGAGAAGCTGGGCAATCCTTTGAAATGAAGGTTCTCACCCTCTGTCAGCGTGTCGCCAATCTTAAACGTTCCATTATCCGGCAAACCGATGATATCGCCTGCCCAAGCCTCATCTACAGTTGTTTTGCGCTGGGCCATAAACTGTGTAGGAGAAGAGAAACGCATCGTCTTATTATGGCGTACATGCAGATAAGGCGTGTTACGGGTAAATTTACCTGAACAGACTTTGCAGAAAGCCACACACGAACGGTGGTTCGGGTCGATGTTAGCGGTAATCTTAAAGATAAAGCCGCTAAATTTCGGTTCATTCGGTTCCACTGTCCGCTCTTCAGCGGTTACAGGACGCGGACTTGGAGCTATCTCCACAAAACAGTTCAGCAACTCTTCCACACCGAAGTTGTTCAAAGCCGAACCGAAAAAGACAGGAGCCTGCTCGCCCTTCAAATATTCTTCCACATCGAAATCCGGATAGACTCCTTCAATCAGTTCCAACTCTCCACGAAGCTTTTCGGCAAGAGAGGCACCGATATGGTGGTCCAGCTCTTCGGTCTGTATATCGATTTCCACCTTTTCGGTAACCACTTGCTTAGAGGGTTGGAAAAGGTTCAAATTCTGTTCGTAAATATTGTACACGCCTCTGAAGCGAGGGCCGCTTTCAATAGGCCATGTCAGGGGACGTACTTTAATAACAAGTTCTTCTTCCAGTTCATCCAACAAGTCGAAAGGGTCTTTTGCCTCACGGTCCATCTTATTTACAAAGATAATCACCGGCGTATTTCGCATACGGCACACTTCCATCAGCTTACGCGTCTGCGATTCCACACCTTTTGCGCCATCCACTACAATAATTACACTGTCTACCGCCGTTAAGGTACGATAGGTATCTTCGGCAAAATCCTGGTGACCCGGTGTATCCAGAATATTGATTTTATAGTCGCGATAATCAAACTCCATGACGGAAGTCGTTACGGAGATACCGCGCTGTTTCTCAATCTCCATCCAGTCGGAAGTAGCGGTTTTCTTAATCTTATTAGACTTTACAGCACCGGCTACTTGAATCTGCCCACCAAAGAGCAACAATTTTTCAGTCAGTGAGGTCTTTCCGGCATCCGGATGCGCAATAATCGCAAAAGTTCGTCGTCTTTCTATCTCATTCATCTTCTCAACCTATTTTTATTGTCCGGCTTCCAATAAGCGGACACATCTTTCCAAACTCTCTTCCCAATAAGGAACTTCTATCTCGAATGTATCTTTTATTTTTGTTTTATCCAATACGGAATAAGAAGGACGCGGAGCTTTACTGGGATATTCATCCGTATGTAACGGACGCACCCGGCAGGAAGTAATTCCCGCAATGCGGTGTATGGCTTTGGTAAAGTCGTACCACGAGCACACCCCTTCATTACTGAAATGATAAATATCGGGTACGATGCCTTCTTCCATCGCAACAAATATAACTGCTGCCAGGTCGCGGGCATACGTAGGAGTTCCTATCTGGTCGAAGACCACTCCTAACGACTCTCTCTCACGACCCAAACGTATCATCGTCTTCACAAAATTATTCCCGAAAGTGGAATATAACCAAGCCGTACGAATAACCATAGCCTTCTCACATTTCTGCATGACAGCCTCCTCCCCTTTCAGTTTGGTCCGGCCATAGACCGAGTTCGGACAAGTTTTATCCTCCTCTTTATAAGGAATATGTTGTGTTCCGTCAAACACATAGTCCGTAGAAATCTGTATCATAGAGGCTCCGCGGCTCTGAGCCGCTTCAGCTAAAAATCCCGGAGCATGTGCATTCAACAGGTCACAAAGCCCGGCATGTTCCTCGGCATTGTCTACAGCCGTATAAGCCGCGCAATTAACAATGCAATCTATTGCATGCCCCAGCACATAGTCCGTCACTGCCTTCTGATTACAAATATCAAGTTCTGCCACATCTGTAAAATAATAGGTATGCCATGGATGCTCTACAGCTAACACACGCATTTCATTGCCTAATTGTCCGTTAGCTCCGGTTATTAATATATTCATTACTCTAATTTTGATTAGTTATCCAAAATCTTATCCAACTCTCCCCGTTGTTCTTTCTCGTAATAATTAGCCAGTAAAGAAATAAAATTCCCTATTTCGGCTACGGCCTTCTTGGTTTCCGAACTAATTTCTTTCTTTTGAAGACGCAAAAGCATCACTCCGTATAAGGCATCGAAACAAGTTTCCAACTCCGGAAGTTCCTTCTTGTCACTTTTTGCCCGAAGCTCCACAATATAAGGCAATGCTTTATAATAAGCCGCTCCATAAAAAGGAACTTTAGGGGAGCGAAGTAATTGCAAATGCAAATCGGTAAGCAACAGAAGAGTATTCTTATTTATTTGTAGATGCCCCTCTTTGGTGACACCTTCCAGACGCATCATATTTATTAAATCTTCATACCAACGTGTAAGCTCACTCTTTTGCGTATCGTCCAACTGATAGTGGTCGATAATTGTTTTCTTAATGTTCTCTATATCCAATTCGTTTGCACGCAGCAAATCTTCTACCTGCCACATATACAGCAAGTATTCGGCTATATTCTTCTCCTTTAATTGTTTGGCTATAAACATGTCGCAAAAAGTTTAGTACAAGGAATTCCCTGATAAAGTATAAAAGAATCCCACAATAGACATAAGTATAACAACTACACCAATGACTCTGTTCAATATCCAGATTCCACGAAGATTGAATTGATTTCTTATTTTACTCACAAAGAAAGTGATACTAAACCACCAGGCAATAGCTCCGGCAACGATAGCCAGATAGCCCAAGGTTTGCTCATATATAGGTATTTCGGGAAGAACAAACGCAAAACGGGCAAAAAAACCAATAAATAAGAATATAATGAGGGGATTAGATAACGTAACAAAAAAAGCGGTTACAAAATTATGAACTAAAGTTCCTTTATTAGACGATACCGGACGGATGGAATGAACCGGATTACTTCGAAAGGTATAAATACCGAAAACCAAAAGCATGACACTACCAATCAACTGCAAGTAAAAAATATTCGCTTGAATAAAATCGAATACAAAACTCATGCCATAACCTGTAAACAAAGCGTATATAATATCACTTAAAGCAGCGCCCAATCCTGTAACAAAACCATAAGCACGCCCTTTATTCAATGTTCGTTGGATACACAATACCCCCACAGGCCCTAATGGCGCGGATACAATCACACCAATAATAAAGCCTTTCACTAAAAATTCCAATAGTGATACTTGCTCTAACCAATTCATGCTGCAAAGATGACACTTTTTTGGGAAATGAGAAACTACAGAGGTGTTTTTTTTCATTCCTGCATAATCCTTTATCATTTTTCACTTTATTTTTCCTCTTTTCTTTTGTAGCCCGTCCCTTTTAGTTAACTTTGCACACCTATTCAAGTCTATAGAATTTTAAACAATACTAATTATTGACATCATATGATTCTATTTTTCAGGACCTCCGCCAAAAATGTGATAGCCACAGAGTGCAATCACGAGTTATCGTCTGAAGAAATTAAAAAATTGTGCTGGCTCTATGGAGACGCAACAGTAGAAACCGAAGAAAACCTAAAAGGTTACTTTGTAGGGCCACGTAAAGAAATGATTACGCCGTGGAGTACAAACGCTGTGGAAATCACCCAGAATATGGGACTGGAAGGGATTCTTCGCATTGAAGAGTATTTTCCTGTAAAAGATGAAAATGCGAACTACGACCCAATGCTTCAACGCATGTATAAAGAATTAAACCAAAATGTATTCACCACTAATTTAAAGCCTCAGCCTATTGTTTATGTTGAGAATCTGGAAGAATACAACGAAAAAGAAGGTTTGGCTCTTTCACGCGAAGAAATGGACTACTTACTAAAAGTAGAAAAAGACCTGGGGCGTAAACTTACAGACTCTGAGGTTTTTGGTTTCGCTCAAATTAATTCGGAGCACTGCCGTCACAAAATCTTTGGAGGTACTTTCATCATCGATGGAGTAGAAATGGAATCCTCTCTATTCCAAATGATAAAAAAGACCACCGCGGAGAATCCAAATAAAATCATTTCAGCTTATAAAGATAATGTAGCATTCTCTGAAGGCCCGGTAGTAGAGCAATTCGCTCCGGCCGACCACTCTACATCCGACTATTTTATTATCAAAGATATCAAAACAGTTCTCTCTTTAAAAGCAGAGACGCACAACTTCCCTACTACCGTTGAACCGTTCAACGGTGCATCCACCGGAACCGGCGGAGAGATACGCGACCGTATGGGAGGAGGTAAAGGTTCATGGCCTATCGCCGGAACAGCTGTTTATATGACTTCCTATCCCCGCACAGAGGAAGGACGCGAATGGGAAGAGTTATTGCCTGTCCGCAAATGGTTATACCAAACTCCGGAGCAAATCTTAATTAAAGCTTCCAATGGTGCATCCGATTTCGGAAACAAATTCGGTCAGCCGCTTATCTGCGGTTCTTTACTGACTTTCGAACATAAAGAGAACGATACGTTCTACGGCTATGATAAGGTAATTATGTTAGCCGGGGGCGTTGGATACGGTACACAACGGGATTGTCTGAAAGGCAAACCTGAAGCAGGTAACAAAATTGTGGTGATAGGTGGAGACAACTACCGCATCGGATTAGGAGGCGGTTCTGTTTCTTCGGTAGAAACCGGACGTTATTCTTCAGGTATCGAACTGAATGCTGTGCAGCGCGCCAACGCAGAGATGCAGAAACGTGCAAACAACGTAGTGCGTGCCCTTTGCGAAGAGGATACCAATCCGATTGTATCTATTCACGACCACGGTTCTGCCGGACACGTGAACTGTTTATCCGAATTGGTAGAAGAATGCGGAGGATTGATTGATATGAGCAAACTTCCTATCGGAGACAAAACGCTCTCAGCTAAAGAAATTATTGCCAATGAGAGTCAGGAACGTATGGGATTGCTTATTAAAGAAGAAGCAATAGAGCATGTTCGCAAAGTAGCAGAGCGGGAACGCGCCCCGATGTATGTTGTCGGTGAAACCACAGGCGATGCCCGTTTCGCATTTGAACAAGCCGACGGAGTTCGTCCGTTCGATTTGGCGGTAGACCAAATGTTCGGTTCTTCCCCAAAAACGTACATGATTGATAAAACGGTAGAACGTCATTACGAAGATGTAACCTACGATACCGGTAAAGTAAACGAATACGTGGCACGAGTTCTCCAGCTTGAAGCGGTTGCATGTAAGGACTGGTTAACCAACAAAGTGGACCGTTCGGTAACAGGAAAGGTAGCCCGCCAACAATGCCAAGGTGAAATTCAATTGCCTTTAAGCGATTGTGGAGTGGTTGCTCTCGATTATAGAGGAGAAAAAGGTATCGCCACTTCATTGGGACATGCTCCTCAGGCAGCGTTAGCCGACCCGGCCGCAGGTTCCGTATTATCGCTGTCCGAAGCGCTGACTAATATTGTATGGGCTCCGTTTGCCGATGGAATGGACAGTATTTCCCTCTCAGCCAACTGGATGTGGCCTTGCCGTTCGCAAGAAGGTGAAGACGCCCGCCTGTATACAGCCGTAAAAGCCCTGTCCGATTTCTGCTGTGCACTACAAATCAACGTACCGACAGGTAAAGACTCTCTTTCAATGACTCAAAAATACCCCAACGGCGAAAAGGTGATTAGCCCGGGAACAGTAATTGTTTCTGCCGGAGGAGAAGTTTCGGATATCAAGAAAGTCGTATCTCCGGTATTGGTAAACGACAAGAAAACAAGTCTGTATCATATCGATTTCAGTTTTGACAAATTACGTTTAGGAGGTTCAGCCTTCGCGCAATCATTTAATAAGGTAGGCGACGATGTCCCAACCGTTCAGAATCCGGAATATTTCCGCGACGCATTCCTGGCTATCCAAGAATTGGTAAACAAACAACTGATTCTTGCCGGTCACGATATTTCTGCCGGAGGTTTAATCACCACTTTACTCGAAATGTGTTTTGCCAACACCGAAGGAGGTCTGGAGATTAGCTTAAACAAGATGAAAGAAGACGACCTTGTGAAAATCTTGTTTGCTGAAAACCCGGGTGTAGTAATACAGGTAAAAGACAAACATAAAGAAGAGGTAAAGAAAATATTGGAAGACGCCGGAGTGGGATACATTAAATTAGGTACTCCGACAGAAGAACGTCATATCCTCGTAACAAAAGGAGAAGCCACTTATCAATTCGGCATCGACTATCTGCGCGATGTGTGGTACTCTTCTTCTTATTTGCTCGACCGCAAACAAAGCATGAACGGTTGCGCACAAAAACGTTTCGAGAATTACAAGATGCAACCTTTAGAACTGGTATTCAATAAGGACTTTACCGGCAAGCTCTCACAATACGGACTGAACCCCGACCGCCGCACTCCTAGTGGTATTAAGGCAGCCATCATCCGCGAAAAGGGAACTAACGGTGAACGGGAAATGGCTTATATGCTCTACCTGGCAGGATTTGATGTGAAAGATGTAACCATGACCGACTTAATCAGCGGCCGTGAGACATTGGAAGACATTCATTTCATTGTATTCTGCGGAGGATTCTCCAACTCTGACGTATTAGGCTCCGCCAAAGGATGGGCCGGAGGATTCCTGTTCAACCCGAAAGCAAAAGCCGCGCTGGATAAATTCTACGCTCGCAAAGATACGTTATCATTAGGTGTATGTAACGGTTGCCAGCTTATGATGGAACTTAATTTAATTACTCCGGAACATAAGAAAAAGGGCAAAATGCTCCACAACGATTCACACAAATTCGAATCGGGATTCGTGGGAGTAACCATTCCTATGAACCACAGTGTATTATTCGGTTCTTTGAGCGGATGCAAATTAGGTATTTGGGTAGCACACGGAGAAGGTAAATTCTCCTTACCGTATGAAGAAGACAAATACCATGTAATAGCCAAATATAGCTATGATGAATATCCGGGTAATCCAAACGGTTCGGACTATTCTGTAGCCGGAATTGCCAGCGAAGACGGACACCATGTGGCTATTATGCCTCACTTAGAGCGTGCATTTACCCCTTGGCAAAACGCTTTTTATCCACTTGACAGAAGAAACTCCGACCAGATAACACCTTGGATTGAAGCTTTTGTCAACGCAAAAAACTGGATTGCTAAAAACAAATAATAGAAATTATTGTTTATTCCATAAAAAAGGGGCTGTTACAAAAGCGGCTTTCCCTTTGCCTTCCGATTTTTTATCAAAAAAGGCAAAGGGATAGCAACTTACTTTTGAGACAGCCTCTTCTCTATAACTGAAAAACATTATAGTACATGAATCTTTCAGGAAGAATTATAATACGTGGTTATGCAACTACTCTATTCCTACTTATAGCACTATTATCATACGGACAATCATATCGATACATCACCGTAGATAAAGGATTAAGTAGCCGCCGCGTATACTCCATAACGAAAGATAGAGAAGGATACATGTGGTTCCTGACAAACAATGGAATAGGCCGCTACAACGGCAAAGAATTCAAAAACTACCCTTCCGAAACCACTTCGCAAAACCCGAACTTCCCTTTATCGCAAGACGAACTGAAAATTGATGAGTTCGGTATATTATGGGGAATAGGCAAGAATGGAACGTTCTACAAATACGACTCCGTAAAAGATAAATTCGACACGATTGATATCTCTAAAAATAAAATACTTCCCCCGCGAATCACTTATACTTATCTCGGGCCGAACCATACGGTATGGTTATGTAACAAAAACGACATCTACCTGTATGATGTAGACCAGCAGGAATATCGTGAGATTAGGAGTACCAACCCATACCCTATTACAGAAGTGCAGCATGTAGAAAAAAACATGTTCTACATTGGTACCGAACGCGGACTCTTCCTGGCTCATCTGACCGATGATGTATTGAAACCTATCCATAATCTGGCTATGGATACTATTTCTATTCGGGTACAAAAACTATATTACAGCGCTTCACACCAAAAACTCTTAATAGGTACTCTCCGAAACGGAGTCTATCTTTACGACCTCAAAAAGAATCAAATGAGGGAACTGGGAGTTCCTAAAGATATACAAATCATGAAGTTTGCCGTATATGGAAGTAATTACCAAAATATATTGATTGCAACCTTCGGAGCAGGAATCTATAAATACGATTTAATAGAAGACAAACTAGAACCCTTTCTTTCGGCAGATTACACCGCCGAAAACAAAATGAACGGGAACAACATCAACGAAATATATGTCGATGAGAAACAACGTGTCTGGGCTTCCGTTTACCCGATGGGCGTTACCCTCTATATGCGCTCTTATCCGGATTATAACTGGATTCGGCATGCTATTAATAATACGCAAACCATCGCTAATAATCAGGTAAACTACATTATACAAGATTCCGACGGAGATTTGTGGTATGCCACAAACGATGGAATAAGCCTTTATCGCAAAAAGGATAAAAGCTGGGAACATTATTTATCCAACCAACTAGGCGACACACAGAGTAAGAATCATATTTACCTCACACTCTGCGAAATAAAGCCGGGCATCATCATGACGGGTGGATACATGTCGGGATTTTACTGGATTGATAAGAAAGAAAAGAAAACGCATTATCTGACTCCCAATTTTTACGGAGATGAATACAAGGACGTAAACAAATATGTCAGAGTCATCCTGAAAGACAAGGAAGGCTACATTTGGGCAGGAGGTTACAATAAAATAGAGAAGATTGATTGGGACAACAAAAAATATAAGAATTTCAAGATAGACCATCAAGTAACCTGCATGGCCGAGAAAGATGAAGAAAGTATATGGGTAGGCACTACGGATGGACTATACCGAATAGAAAAAGAAACCGGAAAGATTTCCACTATCGACCTTCCCGTCATGTGCAAATATATCAGCGCTATTTATCAAGATAATGAGGATAACGTATACATTGGAACTTGCGGAAGCGGTTTGCTCATTTACAATTTAAAGACTGGGGAATTCATCAGCCACCGGCGGAAAAGCTGCACGCTGCTGGCCAATAATATATATGCTATTGTATCCAATGGCAACGGCGACCTCTTATTCAGTACCGAAGGAGGTATTACCCGTTATTTTCATCAAAATAAAACGTTTTATAATTGGACCTCCGAACAAGGCTTGATATCAACCAGTTTCAATTATAACGCTTGCCTGCATACACGGGAAAATACACTCATTTTCGGTTCGGATAACGGAGCAATTGAATTCTCCGATGAAGCCACGCTTCCATACGATAACGAAGAGAAAATCGTGTTCTCTAATTTCAGAACAATCCCTAAGAAAAGTCTCTATTTCCCGGAAGAGAAATCGATATCAATAGACATTAACAAGCAAAAAAAGATAAAGCTCCCCTATTCACAGAATATTTTTTCGTTCCACATATCGTCCATCAATTACCAAAGTACGGATAATGTACTTTATTGCTGGAAAATAGAAGGACTACACAATAAATGGAGCACACCCTCGAAAGATAATATTGTTCAATACACCAACCTGAGCCCGGGAAAATATATTCTACGGGTGCGTTCCGTGATGAGAGACAATTTCACCGTATTAGATGAAAAAGCGATTGAAGTGGATATTGCTCCTCCATTTTGGGGAACCATTTGGGCCAAAGCCATGTTTGCGCTGATGCTATTCTCTATCGGAAGCATTGTCCTCCGCTATTTCTGGATGAAACGGGAAAAAAGACTGGCCGCGGATAAAGTTGAATTTTACATCAACACGGCGCATGACATCCGCACTCCGCTGACTTTAATCAAAGTGCCTCTTGAAGAACTCATCAAAGAAAAAGGATTATCGGACAAGGGAAAGCAATATTTAAATATGGCTTTGCGTAAAACGAACGAATTGTGCGATTTGATATCGAATACACTGGCGTACGAAAAGAGTACCCAAAAAGAAACATCACTGTACATAAGGAAATACGATATTAATGATATCATAGAAAAGAGTATGGAGCATTTCATGCCGTATGCGGTATCGAAAAAGCTAACCTTTACTTATACACCTAACGAAAAGGTGTCTGAGGTATGGATTGATAAAGACAAGATAAATTCCATATTACAGAATTTAATCTCCAATGCACTTAAATACACAAACAAGAACGGACGGGTAGAAATATCCATATTACAGGAAAACGATAATTGGGGAATCCGAATTCAAGATACGGGCATAGGGATTCCCGAAAAGGAACAAAAAGAACTCTTTAATTTATTCTTCCGAGCCAGTAATGCCGCCCATATTAAAGACAGTACGGGTATCGGACTTAATATGGTACAGAAACTGGTGAAAAGCCATAAAGGGTTTATCCAGTTCGAAAGTACGGAAAATAAAGGAAGCACTTTTACCGTCTTCTTCCCGATAGGTTATAAATATTACAAACAAGAGCTTATTGAATTCTCAGAAGAAAACAAAGAGCAAGTACAAAATGTACAAAGGAACATGGAGGAAGAGAAAAACAAACCCTGCGTTGAAGAAGACAGAAAGAAATACCGAATTATTATTGTAGAAGATAATGACGAGATGCGCTTATTTCTTGATTCGTTGCTTTCTGAAACTTATACGGTCTTCACCACAAAAGATGGTCTGGAGGGATGGAGAAGCATCAAGAAATCGAACCCCGATTTGGTTATTTCGGATATCATGATGCCGGGATTGAGTGGAGATAAGTTGTGTAAACGAATGAAAGAAGACATTGAAACCTCTCATATTCCTATCATTCTTTTAACGGCATTGGGAGACGCGGAACATGTTGTATACGGACTGAGCAGTTTGGCAGACAGTTATATGGCCAAACCGTTAAACGCGGAAGTGTTGCATGCAACCATTAAGACCCTTATCCGGAACAGAAGCATATTAAAAGACAAGTTCGCCAAGTTCAGTCCGGAAGAAGAAGTGAGTGAACTTCCGGTTAATGCTTCCGACCTGGATGTTCAGTTTATGAAGAAAGTAAAGGAAATTATTGAAATGAATCTCAATAACTCCGATTTCACGGTCGACGGTTTAGCGGCGTTACTGAACATGAGCCGTTCCAGCTTCTTTAAAAAGCTAAAGAACCTGACCGACCAGGCTCCCAACACCATTATCCGTAATGTGCGCCTCAATAAAGCGGCAGAACTATTATGGGAAAAACACCATACGGTAGCGGAAGTGTCGGATATGACGGGATTCAGCGATGTGAAATATTTCCGCAAACTATTCAAGAAACGCTTCGGATGCACTCCCAGCGAATATGCGGAGAAAGGAAACAGACCGCTACAATGAAACAGCAACGAAGATAAGATAAAGCAACACTAAATAGAACACCACAAGATTATGAATATTTACTTAGAATCGTTTGGAATCTTCTTCAAAATAGGCACTTTTACCATCGGAGGAGGTTATGCTATGATTCCGCTGATAGAAAACGAAATCGTTACTAAAAAGAAATGGATAAATAAAGAGGATTTTGTAGACCTGATGGCTATCGCCCAATCTACTCCCGGTGTGTTTGCCGTAAATATGGCCATCTTTATCGGATATAAAATACGAGGCGTAAAAGGATGCCTCATGACCACCTTAGGAACCATTCTTCCTTCTTTCCTTATTATTTTAGCCATTGCCCTATTCTTTCAACAGTTCAAAGAATACCAGTTGGTAGAAAACATATTTAAAGGAATCCGCCCTGCCGTTGTGGCCTTGATAGCCGCACCGACTTTCTCTGTCGCCAAATCCAGCAAAATAAACCGCTACACGGTATGGATTCCCATTGTAAGCGCCTTGCTGATATGGTTACTTGGTGTCTCTCCCATATACATTATTATTATAGCCGGCATAGGAGGATACCTGTGGGGCCGTTACAAACACTCTAAATCTGCGCAAAAATGATATTCCTTCAATTATTCTACGCCTTTTTCAAAATCGGTTTATTCGGATTCGGAGGCGGATATGCCATGCTTTCCATGATTCAAGGTGAAGTAGTTACCCGATACAATTGGATAAGTTCTTCCGAGTTTACCGACATTGTAGCCATCAGCCAGATGACTCCCGGCCCTATCGGCATCAACTCGGCTACCTACGTCGGATATACAGCCATCGTTAACGCCGGCTTCTCTCAGACAATAGGCATACTAGGGAGCATTACAGCAACCCTTGCCGTAGTACTTCCTTCGTTTATCCTGATGCTGGCCATCAGCAAGTTCTTTCTGAAATACCAGAAAAATCCTTCGGTAGAAGCCGTTTTTGCAGGATTACGTCCGGCCGTAGTGGGTTTATTGGCCGCCGCCGCATTGCTTCTTATGACTGCGGAAAACTTCAGTACACCCCAAGACAATTTATACCAGTTCATCATCAGTATCGTTTTATTTATAGCTGCGTTCGTCGGAACGCGTTACTACAAAGTGAACCCAATACTGATGATTGTATTATGTGGCGCAGCGGGTGCTCTCCTTTATTAAAGCTTTATTGTTTTCTTAACGGCTTTCGATTCGTTCTGCAAACGGTCCAGAGCCGTTACCACATAGCGGTACTTGGTTTTTCCGTTTTCGTAAGGAAGCGGATAGAAGGTGTTACGTGTTATAGCCACAATCTTAGACGAATTCTCCAGATTCACCTTTTCGTCTTTCTCAAAACGATAGACCACATATTGAATGGCTTTATCCATTTCGGTCTTCGCTTTGGGAGCGCTCCAAAAAAGAACCAAACCATCTTCTGTCCAAACGGGCTTCATCTTACGTACTTTGGAGGGAGCTTTATCATCTATAAAAGGGAAGGTAGGCATCAGAGCCGGATAACGATGATAGACTTTCACTAACGCATCGCGATAATTGCCTACATTATCGACCACCGCACTGGCCGGCCATTGACAACTTCCCTGCACCGGAGCCAACGAACGCTGCAACTGCATTTTACGAGCCTGCTGGTGAATAGCCGGATTCTGCTTGTCGGCATTCTTTACGGTACGCATCACGTCCTGCCCGATAAAGAGGGGACGGTTTGCCGCATGGTTGGCCCACCAATAAATCAAGGTTTCATAATCAGCTGCCGGATGGCCAATCTCCCAATAAATTTGCGGTATATTATAGTCTACCCATCCTTTATCAGTCCACAACAGGATGTCGGCATATAAATCGTCGTAGTTCTGCAATCCGTTCGTATCGCTTCCATTCGCCGCACTCTTCTTATTCCGATAGATACCAAAAGGCGAGACACCGAATTTCACCCACGGTTTGCAGGCATGTACGGTTTCATGCACGGCTTTCACCAAACGGCTGACATTATCGCGGCGCCAATCCTCTTTATTTGCATAGCCTCTGCCGTAACGGGCAAAACTTACTTCATCCGGAATGGCTAATCCGGCAACGGGATATGGATAGAAATAATCATCCATGTGCAATCCGTCCACATCATAGCGGGAAACAATATCGGTTACCACCTTGCAGATATAATGGATGTTCTCGGGATAACCCGGGTCGAAGAACAGTTGTCCGTCGTAAGAAAAGAAACGTTCGGGATAGAACTTGGAAGGGTGGTTGCCGGCTAACGTGGTTGTACCCTTTGTTTTGGCCCGATACGGATTAATCCAGGCATGAAGTTCCATATTGCGCTTATGGCATTCGTCAATCATAAATTGCAAAGGATCCCACAATGGCGACGGGGCTTTCCCCTGCACTCCGGTAAGGAAGCGGCTCCATGGTTCGTATGAAGACTGATAAAGCGCATCGGCTTCGGGACGTACCTGAAAAATGATGGCATTGATGCCTGCGGCTTGCAAACTATTTAGCTGGTCGATAAGTACTTGTTGCATCTTCTCCGGAGCCATACCCTGAAACTGTCCGTTCACTGCTTGAATCCACGCGCCTCTAAACTCGCGTTTCGGACAAGATTGAGCCATAAGCCCCTCTATGATAAAGAGAAAAAGAAGGAATAGTGTAAAATGTCTTCGATTCATACGTTTTTTCATACTTTTATTTAATGGAGGCAAAGATAGTGCAAACCGAACGCAGAATAAAATGAACTTGTTCATTTTTTATGCTGAGGTGCAGCCTATCTTCGCTTTCAGGGCAAAGATAGTGCAAACCGAATGCAGAATAAAATGAACTTGTTTGTTTTTTATGCCGAGGTGCAGCCTATCTTCGCTTTTCAGGGCAAAGATAACGCTTACGAACCGAAATTACCTCCATTTCTCTCAACAAAATAAGTGTATCAGGAAAAACTTACCCACAGACTGTATCTCGCTAAAGTGGAAAATCTCTTTCAAATGATAAAGCTATTCTGCGTTTTCCATCCCGGCAACAACGTTCTGTGTTACTTTCAACTGGAAAAACAGCCCTTAACCAATTCAAGCTCCTTTAACTCCCGTTAAGAAGAATGTAGGTAAAAATGCTTTCCTAAAGGAAATATAGCTAATTTATATAGTAAAATTGCCATTTCCTGTGAGCAAAGAAGGGCGTACCTTTGTTACTATAAAAAAAAGAGATGATGATGAGATGTATTAAACCAGTTCTTACCGCTCTTTGCCTGCTCGTTTCAGTAGCAGCTTGTTCAGGCAACAAAGAGGGTAATCAACAAAAGAAAGGAGACCCTATGGAAATTGTTCATTTAACAAAAGCCGAGTTCTTAAAGAAAGTGTATAACTACGAAGCAAATCCCAACGAGTGGAAATACGAAGGTGACAAACCTTGTATCGTAGATTTCTATGCCACCTGGTGTGGTCCTTGTAAAGCATTAGCTCCTGTATTAGAGGAACTAGCGAAAGAATACGAAGGCAAACTGTACATCTATAAAATAGATGTAGACAAGGAAGAAGAATTGGCCGGTGCGTTCAACGTACGCAGCATTCCTACCCTTCTATGGATTCCACAAAGTGGAAAGCCTACGGTGACACAGGGAGCAATGCCTAAAAACGAACTGAAGAAAATGATAGAGGACGTTTTAAAAGTAAAGTGAAACCTAAATGCCCCGGAAAAATAGAACGGGCTAAACCTTAACGAATAAAATAGTTTCACATTAGCGTAGAAAAAGAGAAGAAGAGAAAGTTTTTTCACTTCTTCTCTTTCTTCATCTAAGAAAATAACGCTACTTTTATGCCCTCTTTACCCCAAGCTTTATGACGGAACAAACGCTAGAGAAACTACGAATACTCACCGAATCGGCCAAGTACGATGTATCGTGCTCGTCGAGCGGTACGGTGCGTTCCAATAAACAGGGAGGAGTAGGCAACACGGTGGGCGGAATCGGTATTTGCCATAGCTTTGCCGACGACGGGCGCTGTATCTCACTGCTTAAAATCATGCTTACCAATTATTGCATCTACGATTGCGCGTATTGCATCAACCGCCGCAGCAACGATATTCCACGGGCTACTCTCTCGGTAAGGGAATTGGTGGAGCTGACCATGGAGTTTTATCGGCGTAACTACATCGAGGGATTATTCCTCAGCTCCGGCGTGGTCCGCAATCCGGACTATACGATGGAACGTTTGGTCCGCATCGTGAAAGACCTTCGCACCATTCACCGCTTCAACGGTTACATTCATTTAAAGAGTATTCCCGGAGCCAGCCGCGAACTGATTAACGAAGCGGGACGCTATGCCGACCGTATGAGCGTGAACATTGAAATTCCCAACGAGGATTCTCTAAAGAAACTGGCTCCCGAAAAGGATTTCCAAAGCGTGTTCCAACCGATGAAATTTATTCAGCAGGGAGTGCTGGAGAGTTCGGAAGAAAGGAAGAAATACCGGTATGCCCCGCGCTTTGTCCCGGCCGGACAGAGTACGCAGATGATTGTAGGGGCTACCGCCGACCGCGATAAGGATATCCTGAATCTTTCGTCGGCCTTGTACGCACGCCCTACCATGCGTCGCGTGTATTACTCCGGCTACATTGCCGTCAATACGTACGACAAGCGTTTGCCTGTACTGAAACAACCGCCTTTGGTGCGTGAGAACAGACTCTATCAAGCCGACTGGCTGTTGCGCTTCTACCAGTTTAAAGTCGACGAGATTGTAAACGATACGCATCCCGACCTGGACTTGGAGATAGACCCGAAACTCTCGTGGGCACTCCGTCATCCGGAATGTTTTCCGGTAGACATCAATCAGGCCGATTACGAAATGATTCTCCGCATCCCCGGCGTAGGAGTTAAGTCGGCACAGTTAATTGTCTCTTCCCGACGCTTCGGACGGTTAACGAGTTACCACCTTAAAAAGATGGGCATCGTGATGAAGAAAGCTCAATTCTTTATTACCTGCGGCGAACTGGAAGCCAAAGGAGTAAACGAGCTGCGCCCCGAAAGAGTGAGGGAACTGCTGTTGCCCGCCTCCAAAAAGAAATCGGACGACAAACAACTATCGCTCCCCTTTGAAGAAGAATCGGAGTGAAACCGGATGCTTTACCCAAAACTTACACGAGGAGGCTTTCTTCTTTCGGAAAATTACCGTACTTTAGCCCCGACTTAATAGCATATCGATGATTGTTTACCTCTACGACCGCACTTTCGACGGAATCTTAACGGCCGTCTTCGACGCCTATTCCCGCAAAACGTTCCCCGATGCCCTGCTGGGCGAAGGAGAACAGCTTCCGCTCTTTTGTGAGGAGACGCATACGGTGATAACAGACGAACAGAAAGCAAAAAGGGTGTGGACGGCGTTACAGAAGAAACTCTCCGCCTCGGCTCTCTCCTGCCTGACCATCAGTTATCTGTCCGAGCTTCCGGAACTTAATATGCCTTTGTTCCGATATGTATGCAAAGCGGTAGACGCGCCACGGAGCATCGAAACAAACTTTGCCGATGAGGATGTGCTGATGGTAACCAACACTTACCGGAAGGTTATTTACGAAAGACAACGGATGCTGCAGTTTGTCCGGTTTCAGAAAGCAGCGGACGGTACTTATTTCTCTTTGATGGAACCTCAATATAACGTAATTCCTTTGGCCATCGAACACTTTAAAGACCGCTTTGCCGACCAGCCGTTCCTGCTTTACGACAAGCACCGCGATTATGGTTACTATTACGATAAGGAGACGCTTACCCGTGTAAGTTTTGCCGAAAAGCTCCCGCATTTCCTCACCGGAAAGCTTGGCGAAGGATTGATGGCGGAAGACGAAAAGCTCTTTCAGAATTTGTGGCGCACCTACTTTAAAGCTATCTGCATCAAAGAGCGGATGAACCCGAAGAAACAAAAGAAGGACATGCCCGTACGCTATTGGAAGTACCTGACGGAGAAGCAGTAGCGAAAAAAAAATGAAATTCCCGTTATTCAAAAAACAGCCGGAAATGTGCGGCGAAATAACATACTATGTGAGAGCCTCCAACTAACTATGTGAGGAGCTCCCACATAGTTAGTTATGCGCGTAACTAACTATGTGCCGAAACGCGACAACCCGACAGGGAATAATCTATCAGAAATGTATCCTATATTAAGAGACAACAAGCTCACAAAAACTGAGCTAAACGTATCCTAATATAAGAAACAAAACAGCCGGAGCGTTCCTCGTTATTATAGCCGGCACGCTTTTCTTTTTACAACTGCGCACACTTCTTTTTTCAGTCATATTCTCTTCGTTTTCTATAAAAAGAATCTTCGTTACAAGGTATTCCCAAAAGAGAAAATCCGTATCTTTGCACGATAATTCTGAAAAAGTAGGTATGGCAGACAGCAAATACATTTCCATTAAAGGCGCACGAGTGAATAACCTGAAGAACATCAATGTAGATGTTCCCCGCAACAAACTGGTTGTTATCACCGGATTGTCCGGTTCGGGCAAGTCATCACTGGCTTTTGACACACTCTATGCCGAGGGACAACGACGATATGTAGAGAGCCTTTCTTCTTACGCACGCCAGTTTTTAGGAAGAATGAGCAAACCTGAGTGTGACTTCATTAAAGGTATCCCGCCTGCCATTGCCATCGAACAGAAAGTAAACAGTCGGAACCCGCGCTCTACCGTCGGCACTTCCACCGAAATATACGAATACCTGCGCCTGCTGTTTGCCCGGGTAGGCAAAACCTATTCGCCCGTAAGCGGACAGTTGGTAAAGAAACATACGGTGGAGGATGTGGTGAACTGCATGCTGTCGTACTCCAAAGGAACCAAATATACGGTGCTCACCCCTATCGTTCCGCGGGAGGGACGTTCGCTGAAAGAACAGTTGGAGATATACATGAAAGAAGGCTTCAACCGTTTGGAGGTAAACGGAGAGATGGTGCGCATAGAAGAATACACGCCACAAGGAGGCGACACGATATACCTGCTTATCGACCGCATGACCTGCGACGACAGCAAAGACAGCGTCAGCCGCCTGACCGACTCGGTAGAAACAGCCTTTTACGAAGGAGACGGCACTTGTTTGCTACGCTTCTATCCGGCAGGCATCCTGCACTCTTTTACCAAGAAATTTGAAGCGGACGGCATCGAGTTCGAAGAACCTACCGAACAACTGTTTTCATTCAACTCCCCTCTCGGCGCCTGCCCCAAATGTGAAGGCTTCGGCAAAATTATCGGAATAGATGAAAGCTTGGTCATTCCGAACCGCGCGCTAAGCGTTTACGACGGAGCCGTGGTATGCTGGCGAGGCGAAAAGATGGGCGAATGGAAAGATGAATTCATCCGCGAGTCGTCTAAAGACAACTTCCCTATCTTTGCCCCTTATTACGAGCTCACACAGGAGCAGAAAGATTACCTGTGGCACGGGCCGCGCGAGAAAACCTGTATCGACACCTTCTTCCGCATGCTGGAAGAGAACCAATATAAAATTCAATACCGGGTAATGCTGGCACGCTACCGGGGAAAAACAACTTGCCCCGTATGCCATGGAACCCGGTTGAAGAAAGAAGCCGGCTACGTAAAGGTAGGCGGACGCTCCATCTCCCAATTGGTGGACATCCCTATCTACGATTTAAAACAGTTCTTCGACAAACTGGAGCTTAACGAGCACGACGCACTGATAGCCAAACGAATTCTTACGGAGCTGAACAGCCGCATCCAGTTCTTATTAAATGTAGGACTGGGTTACCTCACCCTCAACCGCCTGAGCAACACACTTTCAGGAGGAGAAAGCCAACGTATCAACCTGGCCACCTCATTAGGCAGCAGCTTAGTGGGCTCCCTCTATATTTTGGACGAACCCAGCATCGGACTGCACAGTCGCGACACGGGGCGCTTGATTAAAGTGCTCCGCCAACTGCAAGAGTTAGGCAACACGGTAGTGGTAGTAGAGCACGACGAAGAGATTATCCGTGCCGCCGACTACATTATCGACATTGGTCCCAACGCCGGCCGGTTGGGTGGCGAAGTAGTGTACGAAGGCGATATGAAAGACCTGAAAAAAGGCAGCAACAGCTATACCGTACGCTACCTGTTAGGAGAAGAAAAGATTCCCGTCCCGACCACTCACCGGCAATGGAACAATTATATCGAAGTGACGGGTGCACGGCAAAACAACCTGCGTGGCATCGATGTAAAATTCCCGCTAAACGTAATGACCGTGGTAACCGGTGTCAGCGGTTCGGGCAAATCCACCTTGGTACGCGATATCTTCTACCGCGCCCTGAAGCGGGAATACAGCGAAAGCAGCGAACGTCCCGGAGAATACATCTCTCTGAAAGGCGACATCCACATGATGAAGGACATCGAGTTTGTTGACCAGAACCCGATAGGAAAGTCTTCGCGAAGCAATCCGGTAACGTATGTCAAGGCATACGACGAGATACGCAAACTCTTTGCCGACCAGCCTTTGGCGAAACAAATGGGATACACCGCCGGCTATTTCTCTTTCAATACAGAAGGAGGACGTTGCGAAGAGTGTAAGGGAGAAGGCACTGTTACCGTGGAAATGCAGTTTATGGCCGACCTCGTGCTCGAATGTGAATCGTGCCACGGCAAACGCTTCAAGAGCGATACGCTGGAAGTGAAATACAAAGACCGGAACATTTACGACATCTTGGGGATGACCGTGAACCAAGCCGTGGAATTCTTTACCGAACATAAGCAGACAAAGATAGTGAAGAAGCTGAAGCCTTTGCAGGATGTAGGCTTAGGTTACATTAAACTGGGACAATCCTCGTCCACCCTGTCCGGAGGAGAGAACCAGCGCGTGAAACTGGCTTACTTCTTAAGCATGGAAAAGATAGACCCCACCATCTTCGTCTTCGACGAACCTACTACGGGACTTCATTTCCACGACATAAAGAAGTTGCTGGAAGTATTCGACGCGCTTATTGCCAAAGGACACACCGTTATCATTATTGAGCACAATCTGGATGTAGTGAAATGCGCCGACTATGTAATCGATTTAGGCCCCGAAGGCGGAAGCAAAGGAGGCAATCTGGTGGTAGCCGGAACACCTGAAGAGGTAGCCGCCTGCGCCGCATCTTATACCGGACAATATTTACAGGAGAAGTTGCACGAAGACACTGCTTTGTCGTAAGAAATATCCGATTAGAATTTATTCTCTCACTAAAAAAATATTACCTTCGTGGAATCTAAGAAACAAAACCTATGAAACACCTATTGCTCATAGCCCTGACCTTGTTTTGCCTGGCATCCTGCCAAGACGATACACTACCCACTTCAGAAAAACAATCTCCTGTACACCAAACCGGAATCGACAATTCCACAGTCTATGTTCCCGACGTACTCTATGTAAAACTTACGGAAGCCGCCGCCGACGCTCCTTCGAAAACAGAGCTCACGGCACGGATGGGCGCTACCGACATGAGAAGAGTCTTCCCACCCGCCGGAAAATTTGAAGAACGCTCACGTTCCATGGGCATGCACCTTTGGTATTACGTCTATCTACAAAAGAATACCAAAATGACACGGGCCGTAAACGAGCTTTCCTCTATTCCGGAAGTAGAGTTTGTAGAACCTGTTCCAAGAACAACACAGCCTCAGGTAAAAATAATTCCCATCCGCCTAGCCTCTACGCGTAGTGCAGGCCCCGTAGAACCCGTCTGTCCCTTTAACGACGCGTATCTAAACGAGCAATGGAATTACAATAACCCGGGATTCCCTGTTTATGAGATTCCTGAAGGCCCGCAAATTCCCAAACTGAAAAAGGGAGCGGACATCAATCTCTTTAAAGCATGGAAGATAACGACGGGAAGCCAGGAGGTAATTGTATCGGTTGTGGACGGAGGTATCGATTGGAGACACGAAGACCTGACAGCCAACATGCAAATCAACGAAAAAGAGCTAAACGGCCTGCCCGGCGTAGACGATGACGGCAATGGATACATTGATGATATTTACGGATTTAATTTTGTCGACTACAACGAAACCATTATTCCTCACTATCATGGCACGCATGTAGCGGGAACTATTGCCGCCACCAACAACAACGGAATAGGAGTTTGCGGAGTAGCCGGAGGGGACGGTAACGGAAACGGAGCCCGGCTACTCAGTTCTCAGATATTTTATAGTGACCCGAACGACCCGGAAAAAGATATTGGAACAGAAAAAATACCTGAAGCCATTAAATACGGTGCCGACAATGGCGCCGTAATCAGCCAGAATAGTTGGTCATATGTCTTCAACGAAGACGAAGTGCCAGAAATGTCACAGGTTGCCCGAATCGCCATTGATTATTTTATAAAGTACGCAGGTATAGATGAGAACGGGGTACAAACCGGTCCGATGAAAGGTGGTATCGTCATTTTTGCTGCTGCCAACAATGGAAAAGAGATGATTGCATATCCCGCAGCTCTACCCGAAGTGACAGCCGTTGCAGCCATGAGCTACGACTTCAAGCGTGCCAGCTACTCCAACTATGCCGATTGGGTAGACATCACCGCACCCGGAGGAGACTTTTATAATTACGACCAAGATAAGCTAATACCGTATGGAATGATATTAAGCACTTATCCAGACAACGAATATGGTTATACGGCTGGTACCTCTATGGCTGCTCCACATGTTTCGGGCATAGCCGCCTTGATTCTTTCCAAATTCGGAAAGTCCGGATTCACTCCCGACGACCTGCGCAGACAACTTAAAATGGGATTGCGCGACATTGACAAATACAACCCCGAGTACGCTGGAAAGTTGGGAGGCGGTTATATAGATGCCGAAGCCTGCCTGAGAACCGAGCACCATGCGCCACAGTTCAGTGCTGGGAACACTCAGCTGGAGTTGAAGCAAGTATCGCAAACTTTCAATCTGAATGACTTCTTTACAGATGCCGACGAGGATGAACTGACTTACAAAATAAATGCCGTCTCTCCCGAAGGGACTATCACGGCACAAATTGTTGATAACCAACTGTGCATTACGGCAAAGCAATACGGAGACGCGGAGATAGAAATCACTGCCAGCGACCCGTTCAAATACAGTTGCCAAAGCAAACTGCACCTGCGAAACCTTATCACGGAATATGAACTTCAATGTTACCCCAATCCGGTTAGCGATATCCTCTATATCCGTTTCGGAGAAGAGATACAGGGAAGCATCGGAATAAAACTATTCAGTGTAACAGGCATACGAATACTCGAAACGCAACGTACGGCCACCCAGTTCGAACCTATCAGCCTCAACCTGAGCGGACTGAATCGGGGCAGCTACACGCTGAAGCTTACCTATAATGGAAAAGAAACGACACGAAACATCATAAAGAAATGAAAAAGATGAAAGCATATCCCCTACTACTTCTGGCCCTCCTGCCTTACACAACGATGACCGCACAGGACGCTGCCATACAGAACAATCCACCGGCTGCCACATTTCTGCAGCTGTCTACTGATGCCCGTTCACTGGGAATGGGCGGTACGGGAACCGCCGTAGCCAACGGTAACACCGCTATCTTTCACAACCTTTCATCGGCAGCCTTTGCAATGGAATCGTTCGGTGTGCACTATTCATATACTCCCGCCACCCGCCACTTGCAGAAAGACGTCTTGCTGAATACCGTAAGCGGTTTCTGCAAACTGGGACGAAACCAAGGCCTAGCCATCGGATACCGCCACTTCGGCTATCCGAAAACAGAAATAACAGACGGAGAAGCCAACCTTATCGGCACTTCCCACCCCAAAGAATGGGCTTTGGAAGCCGGATACTTCACCGAAATATCCACGAATCTGTCTGTAGGCGCCACACTAAGATATATCCAATCGAATATGGGTGCGGCCACCGGACTTGGAAAAGGTAAAGCTTACTGTTTCGACCTCAGCGCCACCTACCGCCGGATGCTCTCATCCATAGACGAAGAAGCCTACTGGATGGCAGGCGTGCAACTATCGTCCATCGGCACGAAGATGAAATACGATGAAGACGTAAAATCATCTTTGCCACGTAAGTTCTCAGCCGGAGGTTCTATCAATATTCCGTTCACCGCCTATCAGTCGGAACTACTTTGCACGGCCGACGTCAGCTATCTGTTCCCTACAGGTATGCATTGTACGGAAGCCGGATTCGGAGCCGAGTATACATTCATGAGGTATGCCCTGCTATGCGGCGGTTACCATCTGGGCGACAAAGAGAAAGGCATGGGCAACTACGGCACAGTAGGATGCGGCGCGCAGCTTCCTTTTGCCCAATGTAACTTTGCCTACGTGCTGGCCGGAAAAGAAAGTCCCCTTAAAAACAGTTGGCAAATCAGCCTCTCCATAGGGCTTTAAATCTGTCTCCCTCCTAATGCGAATGCGGAATCACTGCCTGAAGAAACGTTAGCCTGAACCATTCATACTCAGGAATTATAAAAGTTAAAGAAGCCATCAGCCGATAAATTGGCTTAGTAGTGAAAGCCAATAGTTTTTCTCTGACAAGACTGTTGTATCGGCTCTAATTCCTTCACTTCTAATGAAGTGAACCCCTTTTACTCTTGCAATAAATGATACAAGTAAAAGGAGTAATATCTCCTTAAATAAGGAAGAAACAGTAAAATTATACATTGATGTATTATACATTGATGTATAATTTGTATATTTGCATAAACTAGTAGACATACAAATGACGAACTCTCCTTTTCAATATGGCACTCTTGTTGACAAAGAAAGCTTTGTTAATCGGGTAGAAGAACGCAAACAACTCAAAGAGTTACTTGGTTCGGGTATAAATGTAATGCTCATCTCTCCACGCCGTTGGGGGAAATCATCCCTTGTAAAGGTAGCTATGGATGAATTAATGCACGAGAACAAAGATGTACGTGTTTGCTTTATCGACGCATTCAGCATCAAAACAGAGGCAGAATTCTATCGCACCTTCGCCAAAGAAGTCATTACATGCGCAGCTTCCACACTAGACAAGCGTCTGGAAACCGTAAAGCACTTTCTACAAGGGCTCTCACCAAGCATTACCCTAAAAAGCGATATGTCCGACAGCATTTCTTTCGATTTAAAGTTCGAGTTGGAAGAAAGAGAAGTGATGGAAATATTAGAGCTACCCGAGAAAATAGCCGAAGCCAAAGGATTGCGAATCATTGTATGTATTGATGAGTTCCAACAACTAGCCCAACTCCCCGGATACAAGAACCTGGAAGGTAAAATGCGTTCGGCCTGGCAAAAGCAACACGCAGTTTCCTATTGTTTCTATGGAAGCAAACGACACATGATGCTGGAAATCTTTAATAACTCTTCCAATCCCTTTTATCGATTCGGGCAAGTGCTCTTCCTGCAAAAAATCAAGAAAGAAGAGTGGATACCTTTCATCGTCCACTCTTTTCAGAAAACGAATAAAAGCATTACCGAGGAACAGGCAGGCCACTTATGCGACATTGTAAAATGCCATTCATGGTATCTTCAACAGCTATGTTATTTTGTCTGGTCCGGCACTTCAGATACAGTTACCGACCAAACGATAGAAGTGCGAATCCAACAACTAATCGACACCAATATGCCGATGTTTATGAATGATGCCGAGCCCCTCACTGCCGCCCAAACCGCCATGTTACGTGCGGTAGCCGACGAAGAGTATCGTTTCAACTCCATCCCCGTGGTTCGCAAATACGAATTGGGAAGTACACAAACCATTACCCGCAACAAACGCATCTTGGTAGAACGTGATTTCTTAGAGAAGGAAGGGAATCAATATACCTTTGCCGACCCCATCTTCGAATTGTGGTTCAGAAGAGAATATTGCAAATAAAAATAGCCGGTTGCCTAAGTGTTATGGATTGTGTGGTATATATACCGATACCGCTTTAGGTATCAACCCGTAATAATACAGAACCGATGGCATGGAAGCGTATATAAGGAAAGGTAATATCAACGTAGGAGCCCTCATTGGTACATTCTCAAACTTTGATAATACATTATTCATATTCACACAAATAGTAATATTCTGAATACTAAAAGAGGTTTGATATCTTTTTCTATTCAATTTATAGCTGTTTGCGGAGAAAAGAACCATTTAAACCGCATAATTTGCGGCTTAGCATCTACTTTTAACCGCAAAGAAGCATTTTATACTCCGAAGACTCACGCTACAAATACTTTGCCTATCTGGCAGATTGAAGTTAAGTACAGAAAGGGAACAAGCATTAATTCCACATAAAAGAGCATCGTTCAGCACATAAATGTATTGAATTTTCCTATTCGCTTTTTGAGTCGTTTCAAAGCCTGTAAGAAGTGGTTTTTAGAATGAACGTTCGTTTGTCGCTAAGCGAACGTTCGTTTATCATAAAACGCCCGTTCATTTCCTCCAAAATGAACGGGCGAATATTTTCACTAGTAAACTCGTTATTGAAAATGTAAAGATTTTATCTTACTTCATTTATAAATAGCATGAACAGGAGAAAAAGGAATTATATGATCCGGAACAAAATAATCGGCAATAATGAGATGTTTTGTCGTTACTCCATAACCACACCAATATCCTAGCCCTCCCCTAATATTAGAATGAATATTTTGAGTTGCAGGAAAAAACATATTATTCGATAATGTAAGCAATTTATCAAAACCATCCCAAATATGGAAGCTCGTTTCATTAATATGAGCAAACTTTACAGATACAGTATCTTTCACTGAAAAATAAGGATTATATAGACTCGGTTCAAAACTATGCCCTCGGTAAGCAGGAACACTAACAGAATCCTTTGCAATCGTAGTTTCTATCGTACCTAAATATGCTGAAAGATATTGTTTTTTTTGAGTTCCTACACGAGTAAATATCTTGTAATAGCTATTTTCTTCGTACTTATTCATAAAACCAATGGTCACTTGGTAAAGGGTGTCCGACCCATTGCATCTTTTTACAGAAACATCAAAATCTGTTGGCTGCAATATGGTAGTAACAGCCTCAGCATGAAATTCTTTATAGTCAACTTTTAGCGTATAGTTTTTCCCTGTCTCTCCACGCATTTGTCCCGTCGTATATATATAAGGAGGAAAGTAGGAGTCATCATACTTTCCTGTTAAATACACTGTTTTTTGGCCATCCGAAACAGTCACGGTTGCCCATCGTATTAAATAATCACTTAAACTGTCAACACTCAGATTTTCTCTATTTATCGAAACAGTTTGGGATAGCATCACAACAGGAAAACCTTCATTCTCAATCCAACCTTCCACTACAAGGATTGAATTAGAATTTAGCTGATAACTTTCTTCACAAGAGACTATAAATAAAAACAATATAAAGAATAAGAATTGTTTCATTATATTCAACTATAAAATTCTTAGAATTTACAAAAGAAACTGATAGACGGCAAAATCTTCACAATAAAACTTATAGGACGATAAGCCACTTCTTTACGACTGTTTGTTTCTAAACGATAAAACAGTTCATTCTTACATCCTAAAGCATTATATAGTGACAGATTTAATCCATTTTCCCGGCACAGAAGTCCACGCCATTTATAATTTACAGAAAGGTCAAGACGGCAATAAGGCTTTAATCGACTAGAATTGTGTGAATCAAACTGCGATACAATATTTCCATTAAACAAATAGAAATAAAGAGGAGCAGTAAAAGGCGTACCTGAAGCACATACAAATGTTCCACCAAAACTCCAATGATGTTTCAATGCATAAGTAGCTACACAGTTAAGTTCATGTGGTCGTTCATGACTTGCCGGATAGGTATCAGTATATCCTATTTCGTTAAAACGTCTCCGGGCTTGTGTGTATGAATAACTTATCCATCCGGTAAGTTTTCCTAATCGTTTACTTAACATCAAGCTTAAACCATAGTTATATCCTTTACCATGCAACAAAATTTTTTGCAAATCGTACGAAGTATTAATAAAATCGAGTATTGTACTATTGTATTCTATCTGATGATATAACTTTCTACAATAAATATCCCCTGTAAGCTTATATTTCCCTTCGCACAAATAAGTACATGCAGAAAGCGAGGCCAAATGTCCGTATTGAGGTTTTAAATCTCTATGACAGGACAACCAAAATTCTGTAGGAAGTCCCATATTGGAAAAACCTGTCTGAAAAAGATATTGATGTCGTATCAAATAATTAACAGAAAGTTGCCAATTATCCTGTTCATACTTAAATGCAATGGATGGGTCTCCGGAAAGATATATTGAGTGATTTGCTATACGATATAAATTACCGCGTATGCCAATTGTTAATGTAGAATTACATCCCAATGACCATATATTATCAGCATATAAAGAGGCTTCCAAACTTTTCTGTGTTTCATTCACTGAAGTTCTTACAGGAAATCCTTCAACATAAGGAGCTTGAGGATGAATATGATGATATACCAAATCCATTCCACCCGTCATTTTTTTATATCTAATATTTCCACGATACCCAAAGTCTTGAATATCTGATGGAAGCTGAATTCTGAGCGTATTAAAATGGACTATAGGTTTATTTACATATCGAGTATGATAAACAGAATGTTTCATATTTATCCTCTTCTTACCCTTCCATAACCAATGCAAAGCCCCCATAGAATTACCCCACCGAACAGAAATATTAGAAAGATCACCAGATTCTATAAAACTAGCATTATCATTACCATCATAAAAATCAACTATCAAAGTATTATTTTCATCTATTTTATGCAATAATGTAGCATTAGTATCATAAAACGAATAGCGCATCCGACTGTTATCAATCTGTAACCATTTACTATATAAGGAATTTAAATATGAAGCTCGTAATGACAAAACTAATGATGTCCTTTTACCTATAGGCATACGCACTGTACCTTGCGAAGAAATTAACCCTATAGACAATTCACCGTTTAAACTATCCAATGGTTGCATGTAAGATTCCATCACTAGCTCACCACCCAAGCGGTTGGGAAAGGCTGCGGAAGTTGCACCTTTTTGTAACTTCAAATGCGAAAAGTGTGAAGCGTTAAAGGTAGAAAAGAATCCCAAAAGATGATTGACATTATATATAGGCACTCCTGCAATAGAGAGATAATTATGTGAGTTCTCGCATCCTTCTATATGTATTCCCCCTTGATATTCACCATTAGTCTGTATTCCCGGCAACATTTGGGCATAATGTATAGGATCTGCATTTCCTAATATCTTAGGCATCTCATTCATTATTTCCATATTTAACAATACACCTCTATCAGCTGTTGTTTTTAAAGACTGATTAATACGATGTGCCGTAACTACTATACTATCCAAAAGCGTATTGCGTTCCTTTTCTACTTGAGCAATAATAGACAGAAAAGGAACGCATATAACTAAAAAGACTACGGTGCTTTTCTTCATCTGCTATTTAGGAAGCATTTTAGAATAATCATATATAAAATCCTTAAAACGAGTGATTACTTTATTGAAGAACACCTCGAAAGTACTATAAGATGACCCGTCAAAGAAATATATAACTGGTTCATAAATCCAATAGTTTCCTCCCCACTTCTCATCTTCAAAAGGCTCCAACTTTACTTGTGCTTGAGTTTTGTTGCTATTATTATAAAACATATAAATTTCCATCTGTAAATTGGCCAAATCTACATAACTCTTGAAATCGCGTTCCTTTCTATCATTCTTATTAGCCGAATCAAGATATTCTGCAAATTTACGAATATCTATTATCTTTCCTTGTACCTGAACCTTACCCAAGATATCAAGTTTTACAAAAGCATTTTTGCCATTGGCATTATCCAAATCATAATCCTCATTATCATTTTTCGGAAAGAATGCACTCACATTGACTGAAGGCAAACCACTCACGTCGCTTGATGCACCAAGAGTTAAAAGCGCAGTTTCTCCTTTATATAAGACACAGTTTGCAGCAGCACTTTTGTTAGCGCTGTAGGCCACTTGTGAAATATCCAATTTATATCCATTATAAAATTCCACTGTAGCCGAAACAGATATGCTGCTTCTACTCAAATCAAATTCTTCACCCGAAATATCCGCCAATTTGGTATTTACAGTAGTCCTTATCATTTCCTTCCCATTCTGTGTCAAACTGATAATTATCCTTTCCGGTAAACCTATAGTATATTGATTTCGGTCATAATATGTCCGCCATTTATAAACACCAGTATCTTCATTATATTCATAATCAGAATCAATCCAATATTCTCGGTCAAAGAGATGTATTTTCTGAACATTTCCACTTGTTTCCATTTTAACCACACATCTTTTTCCTGCCTGGTCGGTAAAAATAAACTGGAGGTCATTAGCCTTAGCATAAACCCATTGTCTTCCTTCTGCAGTAAAATGCCCTGTAAAGTTTGCTGCCATCAACAATGTTTTGTAGTTAGAATAAACTATCGTATGATTATCATTCCAGGGAGATTTTTCCGTAGTAGTTCCAATAGCTGTTTTAACAGCTTCAAAAGCCGACATTCCCCAACTTTTCACATTACTCCAATCATAACTATCATCATACGTCCTTGCAATATAACTATATAAGTTATTAAGGTCACTAAAGTTATCTGCAGATAACTGATTCAAAAAATCCTTCGCTACCTCATCGAGTTTCTCTTTTTGTTGAATCGGTGTCAGCGCTTCATCACCTGATGGAAGTTCCGGCTCAATTGGTTCAACTGGAGTTGGCTCTATTTCATCCGTTCCACTACCACAAGAAACCATCACCATTATTCCAAGACTAAATACCATAATCATCTTGGATAGTTTTTTTAATGTATTCATAAAATCTTACTCTTTATATTTTCTTAAGTAGAGCACCCTCTATCTAAAGCTTAATCCTAATAATTATCACACAAACTTATCTAATGGATCTAAATTGAAGGATTTACTCCCGTATTCGTTCCATCACCTCCTACTTGCAATATATCACCATTTTCCATAGTTTCATTTGCTTCAAGAGTAATAGAATTTCCGGTTGTATTCTCCTTAACCTCAAATTCTATAGTTGTAAGTTTATTCCTTTTAAATTCTATCGATTGAGAAGCAATTGGAACTCTTACATTATCAGATTTCACCCATACTATATTCACCGGAATACTTTCACTATATTCTCCTGTAGAAGAATATGCTGATGATAATCGATTAAAGGAAATGATATCTTGAACTTCATTTCCTGTACTTGAATTTAATTTAATGATTGGAGCTCCTTCTACACTTATTTCCAAACTACCACTATCAAAATTCTTAGCTACGAACTTTACACCAAAAGAGACGCGTTTCATATTAATTTGTACAGTTCCATCTTCCGCAGGAACATATCCCTCCATCATTCCAAAAAAGCGGTCTACATTTGGACGATCGAATGAAGCATAAGGAGAGTTCAGTTGCAAACGTCCTTCATAAATGTAATAAACATACTCTTCTGAAGAAATAAAAAATGAATTCATTATAGAGGTCCATCCAGCTATATCTAAATAATATTGTCTTACCTTGCGACTACCATCCACAACCATCGACACAACAAACTTATACTTATAACCTGTTTTAAGATTAATAATCATATTTTCTTTATTATAAAACAAACCACAAGCATACCGTTCATAATTACTGTTAGACTCGTCATCCGGCTTTGAATAAACCTGAAAAGCATAATAATCTTTTGCACCATTAGAGGCTCTCACAAGAGGGCTTTCCGTAATACTTGTAATTTCACCAGAAAAACCTATAGGTACTTGAATATACTGTTCTGTAGCTTTACCAATTGTAGGAAATTCCATCTTTTCATCACTATTTCCACATGAATTAAGAGATAAACTTCCCACCAACACAATGAATAATTTTGTTGCTTTCATACTTAAATCTATATTATTTCTACATTCAATTATATCAACACTAATCTATAATCATGAATTATCTACAAAAATCTCTAGACTTTTCATAACCATTAACTATAAAACAGATAGCAAAAATTGAATTTTCCATAATCTAATTTCATTCAATAAATTCCAAATCATCTTCTTCAAACACATAGATATTTGGATTCTGGTACTCTTTTACACGTCTACATTTATATTTTCCATTAAATATGGGTGTACCTAAATCAATATCAAAGACCATATCTTTCTCTTCAATGATATACTCCTCATCATCTTTCAAATTTTTCACTAAATCGTTTATTTTAAATTCTCTATTCATATTTACCTCAATTTATAAATGACATTCTTTGTGTTATTAAATAAGCATTCGCAGGCAAAAGAACTCTATCTTTTTTATAAAACCTCAAAAACATGTCCCCAATCAGAGTACATGTACACTCATTGGGGACACTTCTTCTTTTGCACCTCTTCGGTATATAAGCTAAAGAAATCATAATCAAGAATACAGGATAACCGAAGGAGTATATCGGTATCAATGGAACTCTTCTCGTAAATCTTATACACATTGGAACGGCAACAGGATAATTCTCGGGCAAGCCACACAACTGTCTTATGGCGTTCTTCTACTTTCTGCTTGATAAGTTGACCAATGTGCATACTCTTCTCTGCATTGCTTGGCTTAGAAGATTCCCCGAACACAGCCGTTTTAGTATTAGAGATAAAGTTGAGAAAGCTATATATAAAAAGAAAGCGTGGAGACTGTATATACTAAAACAACAATGATTCGACTTGATGAATTTTGACGAAAATACCTGTAAATAACTGATAATAAGGAAAGAAAGTGCAAAAACCAAATCATAAATAGATTTAAACGAATCATAGTTTATTGGGGATATGTGGGAACATTTACGGGAAAGGTATTACCTTTGTGACTGAAATAAAAAACATAGGGACATGAAGATTACCATCATCACAAAGGAATGCAAGACCAAAGACAAAGACGCTCCTGCAAAAGCCAATCTTTGTTTTCGACTCCGAGATAAGGATGTTGACCTCAAAGTCCGTTCCGACATTGAGGTTATGCTTGACTATTGGGATAATGATGCACTTTCCTATCGAAGGACAAAAAAAGTACCATCTGACGAGCAGAAGAAAGTCAAGGTTTTGGTGCAGACCATCATAACGGCTCTTAGCGAACAGTATAACTCAGCGACTGCTGATGTTGCATGGATGAAGAATGTGATTGATGAATGTGTCAATCCAACTTCAAAGTCAACAGAGACATTGACTACTGTTGTTTCGAGAATGGAACAATACATTGCGGAACATCCCATGAGTCCGAAATCAGCACTCGTTTATAAACCAACAATCAAGAAGCTTCAACGCTATGAAGCCTACAAGAGGGAAGTAGAAGGAGAGGAAGGCTTCACGCTCTATTGCGAGACAATCCGCCCCGAAGAGTATCTTGATTTTCGTGAGTATGTCATAAACGAATATATTCATTACAATGACTACCCAGAGTTTTATGAACAGTTCAACCTTGACATGCACCCTCCCAAGCAGATGTCAAGCACACAGATTATAGGTATCATGCATCATCTGCGTATTGTTGGGCATTGGTGCATCAAGATGGGGTTTACAACAAACCGCTCATGCGATGCGTTCACTATTCCTGCAGCGGTACAAGGCACACCTTTTTATCTGACGATAGAAGAACGTGACAAGGTTTACAATGCAAAGTTACTACAAAAAAGTGAAATGCGGAAAGATATAGTGATAGAATTGAGT
>ERZ839767.1115-NODE-1115-length-42550-cov-14.203318_pt1 | contig 42550 bp, 57 predicted proteins | sample MGYA00519879_ERZ839767 | MGnify/ENA primary metagenome ERZ839767 (study PRJEB31850, sample SAMEA3708852) | human gut metagenome | biome: human gut; feature: human-associated habitat; material: faeces | place: China | collected 2014 ... | reverse complement strand
GGGCGGCGTCCTCGACGCCCCGCGGAGGGGTCAAGACCCCTCCCTACGATGCAAACCAGTAACAGGCGACGACGCAGGGTTGCGGGCCGGGCATGCCCGGCCCCTACGGGGTGGTGGATGGTTGGCGGGTGCTGGCCGGGAGGTGCGGGCGGCATATATGCCGCTCCCTACGGGCAGGCGTATTATAATATCCGTATTCCGGACAAACATCATTATACATCCAAAGAGGTGCTCGCGGAGTCAATAGGTTTACGCAAAAAAGATGAAATTTAATTTTGTTGCATAGCGGAAAGGCATTCTTTGAAAGCCATGTCGGCGGTTTTGTAGCCTAGGATTTTGCGGGGGAAGCTGTTCATCCATGATTCTACTTGTCGGACGGTGTAGGATGTCACTTTGGCAAAGTTCGTCCCTTTCGGAAACTGGCGGCGAATCATGCGGTTAAGGTTTTCATTCGATCCGCGCTCCCAACTACTGTACGGATGGCAATAGTAAATCTGCGTGCGGTTGCCCTTGCAGACGATAGATTTCAGCATCCCCTCAAGGTCGGAAAATTCAACGCCGTTGTCTACGGTGATAGATTTAAAGATTTCGCGGAAAGCCGCACCGAAGCGCCGTTCAAGCCGATTCAAGGCCCGGACGGTGCTTTTTGCTGTCCTGTCCTGCATCAAGATTATAATTTCCTTGCGTGTCTTGCGCTCGGTCAGTACAAGCAGGCAGCGGCGCGTGCTGTTCTTGGATGAATAGACAGTGTCCATTTCCCAGTGTCCGAACTCGTCACGGGTGTCGATACTTTCGGGGCGGTTGTCGATGATCTCGCCAACAGGCGGGCGGGATGCCTTGCGTACCTTGTGATGCTTTTTGCCACGGCGGGCCTTTTCGGGCAAATCCTCATTTGTCAGGTTCAGAAACACGCCTTTTTCAATGTAGCTGTAAATCGTTTCGGCGCATACAGATGTTTTAAACGTGCGTCCTTCCAGCGCGGCGCAGGCCAGCGCGGCAGCGGGCGAACATTTCTTCGTTAAAATCGTATTTTCAATGTAAGCGGCAAGTTCGTGGTCTTTGCCGATTTTCAGTTCTGCACCCTTGGCGCGCAGATTGTCTTGATAGTGCTTTTCGGCAATGTCAGGGCTGTACGCGGTCTTGTATTCATATGTCCTATAGTCCAAGCGCTGATACTCGCCCTTTTTTACTTCACGATAGATGGTGCTGATATGCACGCGCAGTTTGTCCGCAATCTGGCGGTAGGTGTAGCCATCGTTCAGCCATTTTTCAATCCGCATACGGTCAGTAAAAGTCAGATGCTTATATGCACGCGCCATAGTTCAGACCTCCCATGTATGCCAGCCGGGCAGTAGATCAGTAGTTTTCGGCCCCTTGTGCGAGGGCAAGCAAAAATTCAAGCTGGCGGGCTGACATTGCAGGACGGCCACAAAAGCCGCGTGCGCATTCATGTGCGCAGGCATCCGCCAGCCATTCGGCTACAGTGTACCCATCAAGAAATATAGGATTTTTCATAGCACAGGCCCTCCCACGGCCTTGATTTTTCCCGCCAAACCGATTATAATAAAAAATAAGCAAGGGGCGGTTGTAGTCTCTTAGCGGTTAAAGGTTAGATGGTTACTTTTGAAGGGGTCTCCATCTGGCCTTTTTGTTTTTTAACTGCATCCATGCGATGTAAAGGTTGAAGTATTGCTGTTTTGATTTCGGGCTTAACTTTTCAAACTCTTTACTTTTCATTTGGCGGTTCCTTTCTGTTTGTACCGCCCCTTGCTATGGTTTAATTATATCATGCGCATAACATAATTGCAATAGTAATGTTGCACAAAGATAATGCGCATTATCTGTACATGTTTTGTATTGCGCATTACATTCAAATGTGGTAAACTACCCTTAAAGGAGTGATTGCCATGCCCGGAAAATATAACGATTACCGAAACCAGTTCCAGCGTGAAAACTATGATCGCCTTAATGTTCCCGTTGCCAAGGGAACAGTCGCAGCGTTGAAAGAGTATGCAAAGCAAAAAGGCTATGACGGATATAGCGATTATATCCGCGCACTGATTCTTGCAGACAGCGGCATTGATACAACACGCAAAAAAGAGCAATAAACGGAAACACGGCAGACCGCCCGCATGGGTTGTCTGCCGTGTTTGTTTTAGTCGTCGTCCACGTCGTCAGGGATGCCGTCACCGTCGCTGTCGGGCACTTCGGGCAATCCCGCAATGCTTGTCAGCAGAGACAGCAGGCCAGCAAGGGCGGATGCACTGACAACGATACGCCAGTCAACAGCCCCCAGAACGGCGGCGCTGCCGATGGTCGCAATGGCCGTCTGTGCAACGGTCTTGATCGCGCGAACGGCAGCGGCCTTTGCAAGGGCACGCAAATACTTCTTCTTCATGTGTTCACCTCCATTTCTCCGCTATGCACGGGGAGACTTTCGCACGTTTCGACAATATGCTTGATGGACGGGTCGCCGTCTCCCAACGCAACATAAGGGTCATAATAATTACGCAGGGTTTCCAGCCCGTAAGGCGGAATGTAGCCCTTGCTTATGTAGTGCAGGCCCAAATCCATGACTTGACCGCGCAGAAGGGCTTTGACAGCGATTTTGACGTTCTTATCCTCTGCCTTGGCTTCTTTCCTGCGGCCTGCCAGATAGCCCGCCAGAGCGCCCGCGCAGGCCGTCACAAGCGACGACAGCAGACCGGGCAGCATCTGTGCAATAATTTGTTCCATCGGTCAGCCCTCCGCCCACGCGCTGGAATAGCCAACAGACAGGCCGTGTGCTTTCTGCTGCAAGACGCTGGCCGCAGCGGTGGTCATGGGCGGGAATGTGACGGTGTAGGCCGTCGGGGTGCTGCCATTGGCAGCGGCAAGGATAGCGTCGAAGTCGCCCTTGCTCATGGGGCCGATGGTGGGGCACTGCAACGGTGTGGTGATCTCTGCGGGTTTCGTGTCGGTGCTGGGCTTCGGGTAGCCGTTCAGGCCCTTGGCGCGCATGATGGCAGGATAGTCCACATAGGACACATCACAATCCAGCGACGCGCCAAAGCCCTTGATGCCCAGTGCGTTGCGGCTGGAATACTGCCACAGGCCGTTTTGCACAGCATCGGTGTCCGTGGCCGTGTAGGCCGCTTCCCACTTGTCGAAGCCGGTCAGCACAGACAGGTTCGTGTAATTTACGAAGAAATCACGCGAACAATACACTGCTGCATAATAGCCCGCCTTTTCCCACACTTCCAGCGCGGATTTTATGATGGCGGTATTGACAGCTTTGCCGCACGTTTTGTTGAACGGCTCATATTCTACATCGTAATAGATCGGATAGTCGAACTTGTGCCCGGAAATAGCCCTGATGGTCTGTTCTGCCGTGACAGCCGCCGCGTCGGCGCTCTGATCGTAGCAATAGACATAGATGCCCATGGGCACACCGTACTGTTCACAACTCTTGATATTGCGCAGCAGTTGGCCGTCCATGTACAGACCGCCTTTGCCATGGCGGGCCGAATAACCCGCACGCAAGATGGCAAAGCCGGGGCTTGTGCCGCCATTCACGCGGCGCAGTTCTGCCGCCACGGTTGCCCAGTTGATTGCGCCTTGATGGTGGGAAACGTCGATTCCGTAGATTTTAGACATCGGGTGAATCCTTTCTGACTGGGCGGATGCCCAGCGCGTAGTTAAATTCAAGTTCTGCCAGCGCGGCCCGTTGATCGGCGGTGTCGGCTCCTGCCGTTTCGGCAGCGGTAAGCGCCTTGTCGGCCAGATCAAGCGCGGCGCGGGCAAGGTCTGTCGGCATCATCACGGGCGCGGGCCGCAAATCTGCGTCGCCTGCAACTCTGTCAGATTACCGCTGTCAACCTGTTCCCATACCTGTGCAGCGGTGACGCGGCCCAGCTTGTACATCATCTTCCAGAATGCCATAGGTTACACCCCCATCATAACGGCCAGCGTGTCATAGATTGCGTTGATCTGTTCCTGCACAGTGGGCAGGGGTTCATCCTCTGCCCACGCAGCGGCATACGTCCACCAATCATCAAATTTTGCATTGATGGTATCGGTGGTTTCGCCGGAACGGTCTGCGCCCAGCTTGCCGACAGCAGTTTCACACTGCCACGGTTCGGCATCGGGCGTTTCGGTGGTGGTATCGGATTTCACCTGTTTCGCATTTCTGCGCAGATACAGCCGCACCGTACCATCGGGCATCGGTTCCAGCGTGACGGCAGCGGGTTTGTGGTCGAGGGATTCCGTAATAATCATGCGGCAAGGCTCCTTTCTTTGATCGCGGCGGCACGCACCGCCCATTTTGCAGATTTGAATAGTTTTTGCTGGTTCAACGCTTCGGCAGCAGCGCGGGATTTTGTGCCCTTGAAATATCCGTTGTAGCTTATCAGGCGGTAGGAACGGTAAAGCGGAATGAAGTGGCCGCGCTGTAAGTCTGTCCCTGCGCGCATATACTGCCGCCACGCAGGCCCACGGCCTGCGGCCATACACACCACCCCGCGCGTATCTCTCGCATCGGCGCAGCTATATGGTGTCGGTATCACATGATCTTAGCGGTCAAAGCCGCAGGCGCGGTACAACGCTTTTGCCCGCATTGTGCGGACTTTATTTTCATCAGCATGGCGGGGCGAACCGTTCCAATTCGAGTTCGCGGGCGAATTGTTACCATTCGCGCACGGGATGCCACACGCGCCATTGTCGTTAAGATTGCCAGAACGCCAAGGCGCGTACAGGCCCGCACTACCGGGGGAATTGAAAGCCGCCGAACGCCGCTGTACCACTCCATAAGGAATATTGCTTACAGGATTATGTAGGGGCCTGCTGCCCCTCTGGGTGGCGCTTACGCGCTCACCCATTCACCCCGCTTTTTACCGCTTCCTGCAAGGCGGGGCGAACCGTTCCAACCCGAGTGCGCGGGCGAATAGGAACCATCCGCGCACGGGATGCCACACGCGCCACCGTCGTAAAGACTGCCAGAACGCCAAGGCGCGTACCGGCCCGCACTACCGGGGGAAAGGAAAGCCGCCCGCACATAGGTGGAATCACTGCCGCCAAATTTCACAGGGTTCATGGATTCAGCGGCAAGTTTGTTCAGTGCGCGGATATAGTTCCAACTCCATTTGTTGGCGTTGGGCAGATCGAACGAACTGGTCTTTTCGTAGTTCGCCGTAATGCTGCCCGCCTGTTTCTCGGAATCGCGGCAGGAATAGACATCATAGTGCCAGTGATCGTCAACAAGACTTGCCTGCCACAGCGGGTCGAGTTGTTCGGTATAGTTGCCGATCTGCATTTCAATGCCTGCCACACGGTAGGGGTATTTACCATTCGTCAGGTTGCCCATGCAGCCATCACTATGACCGGGCAGACATTCCGTCGTGCCGGACGGCCACGGCATGGTAGACAGCAGCATAGTGGTTGTCGGGGAAATGGCATCCGTCAAATCCAGATTCACAATGCCGTATTCCACGCCGCCGATAACCTCGGACGTGACGCTGACAACCTTTGCCCAGCTCAGAACATTGTGGTTGTAGGCGCTGTTGCGGTCAGTGCTGGGGCTGGTTTCGCCGCTGCGCTCACCCAGGCATACGCCGGAACCAGGCAGGATGTTTGCGGCCTGCGCCGTAGTCAGCACAACGCGCTTGACGTTCGCTTCGGCCACGGCGGGGGTATACTGGTAATTGTAGGACGTGCAGCCCTCCAACTTGCCGCTGTTGCTCTTTGTCCAGTGGCGCAGCCGCCATGCGGACAAGGCAAACTGCTGATCGCAGTCGTTCCACAGTCCTTCGTATATGGTGGTTTTACGGGCCAGAGGGATGCCAGCGTTGGCGCTGACCCAGACCATGGGCGGCTTGCCGATGCCGCTTGTCATGCCGCCCTTCGCGTTCAGACCGCCGCAGTAGGCGGGATGCCATGTCATAACGCGCATCGTGCCATCGGGGGCAACGTCGCCCGCCATCGGCACATAGCCGTTGCCGGGATAGGTGCGCCAACTGTTATACATATAGCTGGCATCTTCCCATTCTTTTAGGCACAGCGCCAAAGAGAAGCAGTAGACGGGGGCGGTTTCGCCCGTGATGTCAAACTCGCGTTCGCCCTCAAGTGCAAGAATGTTCATGGTGCCATCGGCAAGGCTCAAGGCGTTGGCGCGGATGTACCACGTAAACAGATCTTCTTCGGCCCAGTCGGTCACGTTGGTGGCGGCATTGGTCACAAGCGGTGCGGCGGAACGGCCATCTGCCAGATCGTCCAGCGGCGTACCCGTGTAGTCGGAAGAAACCGTGTCCAGATAGAAGCGCAGCGTGTAGGCCAGTTTGTACCCGGCTTTTGCCATCATGGCAAACCAGCGGCACAAAAGCTCATACTTTGACGTGCCTGCCGTGGCAACCACTGCCCACCAAAGCCAAAACACCTTTGTGGTGTTCGTGCCGTCCAGCAGGGCGCAGAAACTCGCGTCGATGAAGTCGGCGCTTGCGTTGCCTGCCGCAATCGCGGCCAGCAATTCCGTCTGCCGCGACATAAGATCACGCATTTCTTTGCCCGTGTCATCGGTAAAAGGAAAACATACAGGGTTCATGCTTTATACCTCGCTTTCATCGTTTACGAAAAATGCAAATCTGCCGTCGCTGGTATAGCCGAAAGAATACTTTGCCGCGCCCGCATAGCCCGCCGCTTCGTCGGCGTAGGTCTTGGCCTGCTGCATCAACTTGTCCGCAGTGTCCTTGCTTTTGGCGGCCTGCGTGGCCTGCTGGGTTGCAGCATTCTGGGCTGTCTTGGCAATATCGCGGGCGGCAGCAGAGGTTGCCGCAGCGTCAGACGCTTCCTTCGCGCTGTCAATGATGGATTCCACAGCTTCAAGGGCAGTGTTCTTGCCTTGCTCGACCTGCTCGGCGGCGTTCTTTACATCGGCGGTGGCATCGGCAGTGACCTTTGCGTTGTTTGCAACCTGCACGGCCATGGCCTGCAAATGCGCCACAAGATCAGCGCCGCCGATGTCATCAACGGGGGCTTCGGCGTTTTCCTTGGCAATACCCGTTCCCATTTCGCTGTGCCACTCATGCAGTGACACGCCGCTGTCATCAACTTCGATACCGCACACATTGAAATGCAGCTTGCCTTTGCGCGCCATTGCGGCGGGGCTGGGTGTCCAGTCCATTTCGATGCAACCGTCAGATGTAAGCGTGGTGATGTCGATGGGGTCGGAGAACGGCCCGCCGCCGCCATTGTTACCAACGACGCGCCATACAAAATTTTGGGACAGGTCAAGGCCGCTGGCGGTTACATGGCCGTTGATGCGGATGTGCTTTGTTTCAACATTTTTGTCACCTGCGACACCAAAGTTCACTTCGGATTCAGGTATCGAAATGGCGCGTGTCGTGACATCGACAACAACGATGTTGTCAGGGGTCGTATTGCTCATTTGTTCCATCTCCCGTGATTACAGTTGGACATAGTTATAAGTGATGTAAGGATGCGTGCCGTTGTTCGTAGACACGCCGATGGTGTGCGAATTTTCAAGCCAGATTGCCCACATTTCGCCGGGGTCGCTTGTGCCGTCGCCGGGATAGTGGTGCATATCTGCGTTGGTGATGCCAAGTATATACTTGTCCGCGCCGATGTCGGTTTTGCCGGGTGCGAACCCTTGCGCAGCGCTTCTTATGATACTGCTGAAATCGCTGAACACAACGCCGCGCGCACGAACAACACCGTTTCCGCTGTGCTTACCGGGTGGAACTGCAATAGCCCCACCCGGCGCAAGCGTCGTGCCCCAATCGCCGTTGTCGGCCATCTGGCCCCCCTGCTTGCTTTTGGCGTCGGTGTTATAGAACGTTTTTCCCGCCAGAACATCAGCAGCGGTGGCGCTGCCGGACAGGGCAAGCGTGCCCCTCTTTTTGGTTTTGGGGTCGTTGGTGTAAAACTCTTTCCCGCTAAGAACATCGCTTGTGTCGGCGTTGCCGGACAGAATCAGCGTACCGCCAATGCGCAAGCCCTCTTTGCTGGTCATGGTGTACCCGGCCATCAATTCATCCTTGCCAGCCGTGCCGAACTCTGTCATCTTGGCGCGGGCTTCGGGGGTATTTTTAGCATCGTCAGCGTGGTAGTAGCCATCGGGCAGATCACGGATTGCTATATAGTCGGTTCCGGCTTCCACGCTCCCGCCGTACTGGTTTTGACCACGGTCAGGCATGGTTCCTTTTTTCAGCATTTTGTTGCCCGCATAGTACGGAACGCCCGCCAGCACTTGACCGGGCTTGGCGGTGGCCTGTGCCAGCTTTCCAAGGGATAACCCACCGCCGCCGCTAAAATTTAGCTGGGTTCCGTCGTAAGAAAACAACACCCAGCGGCCCGCAACGATTGTGTCGCCGTCCACGACATCCGCGCCGCAGTAGGCAGGAACGCTCTTGCCGTTTACCGTCCATGTGTCGCCGCTGGCCCACGCCGCAGGGACTTTGAAGCGGCCAAAACCGCCGTGTCCTGTCAGCGCGTAGACCTTGCCGCTTTTGGTACACTTGTAAATTTGTGCAGTTACATCCACACCGCTGCCGTTCGGGTCGTACTGCGCTTTTGTCATAACTGCCGTGCCCGCGTTCAACTGGTTCAGCTCCGAACTGACGGCGGAAATCATTTCATCGACTGCCGCCTGCATGACGGATGTACCAATGCCCGCAAACTTACAGTAGACATACCCGCACAGATCAGCGTCGGCGCGGCGGTCTGTAATCATGGATGCCGTGATGGCGGTAGCGCCTGCGGGAATCCGCACATGATACAGGCACAAATCGTATGCGTCGGCATCACGGGTGCAGGCAGGGGCAGTCGGGTTGATGGCAGGCGTACCGGGTACAACAACGGCGTGGATGTCGCGGGAATTGACATCCCGCCGCAGCATGACCGCGTCAATGCGCGCCAGCGTGCCGTCAGCATAGCCGAACGTGAGGTTCAAGGGGCTGTCGTTCTGGTAGTGGTATCCGTTTACCAGAGCGCGGCCCGCGCCCAGTGCGGCGGTCATAGCGCCTGCCGGGGCAAGCGTCAGATCATCGTTTTGGCACACGCCAGAGTGGAACAGCGCATCGGTGATCGCGGCAATGTGGGCTGTTTTGTACTTCCTGTCGCCGCCGGACGACGGGAAAAAGCCGCTCCATTCTCCCATTTAGATGTCCTCCAAATTCAAAGTTTCGGATTTTGTTTTGCCCGTCACCGGGTAGATCGTGACACTGCCTTTTTCATAGACTTCTTCAACCTCGGTAACACGTTCGTTCATGGTGATGCCAATACTGGAATCGCCTGTTGTAACGATGTCGCCCAAGTCCCAATCCTGCATATAGGCGAAGTTCTCAATGTTCACGGCAGTGCCCGTGAAAGATTTCGTTTTGATGTGGTCGAACAGGCCCCAACCGCATTGTGTTTTCAGCTCGTTCAGATAGGCCGCTTCGGTTTTGTCATCGGGCGTGATGCTGGACGCATCCACAAAGCAGACGCGCTTGCGCCCGCCGTCGGAACGGTCAATACAGGCAACCTTGCCGTCACTGCCGCGCGCATAGGCTACATTGCAGTAGTCGGATTCGTCAAAACTGTATTCCGGGTCGATGAAGTTCTGAAATTCATCGGTGAAATACACAATGTTGTTGTCGGCCTGATCTGCACTTCGGTCTGTGCCCTCGTACACTTGGAAGGTGAACTGCTGGTTTTCGGAAAATAATAGGCGGAAGCCCAGTCCGTAGGCTTTGGCAACGGCGGTCATGGCTTTCAGCGTGTTTTTGAAGTCCAACTGAATCGTGATTTCTGCGCCGCTGGGTAGTGCCGTTTTGTCAACGACCAGTTCGGGCACGGATTCGCGGGCATCTTCGGCCAGTTGGCAAAGGATTTCGGCAGGCGTGCCCGTGAAGGATTTTGTTCCGATGACATAGGCCATCGAAAAATATATTTCAAGCATCCGCGCATTGGCGGTGATCTCGCCGCCTTTGGTTTTGATGCCCATAATGCGGGCAGATTCGGTGCGACCTACCCTGCGCAGGATAACGCCCGCTTGGATAGCGGCAAGGTTTTCTTTGGTAGCGGGCAGATGCAGTTCAACTTCTCCGGCAGTCCAATACTGCCGCCGCCAGCGCAGGGATGTGTAGAAGTCAATGGTTCCGATAAATTCGCCGTTTTCGCGGTAGGCATACAGTTCCATAGGCTACACCCCCCAGAATACCGGTGTGCTGGACATAACAACATCCAAATTGTCAACGCCGTTTTCCGCATCGTAACGGAACACATTGCTGCCGGGTTCGACCTGCAACCATGTTGAACCGAATACCCACATGTTATTTGCGCCTTTTTCCACGCCGTCCGATTTTAGCATGATTCGTTTGTTTTTGAATCCTGTCGTGACGGTCAGGACATCGCCCGCGTGCATCTGACAGCGGATTTTGAATCCCTTTTGACTGCGCACTTCAAACAAGCTGGGGTTCGTCACGGTTCCTGTTGCAATGAATTGCACTGTCAAGCCGCGCGCAACATTACTTGCATTCTCAACGGCAACAGCCAAGTTGGCACGCTTTGTTGTCATTTCAAATTCTTCGGCAGGCAGTTCAAGCACATCATCGGGAAATTCAATCAGGCCATCCCACACCGCCATTTCAACGCGGTCATCCGTCACGGCCTTGAATTTCGGGTCGGGGCACACCAAACTGATTGTAACTTTGCGCTGCTGGCCTGTTGGGTCAACATGGACAAATTCGGGCTTGTAGTCAATTTTGCGCGTGATGCCCTCATCTGTCACATACAGTGTACCGGTCTCACCGCGCGGGAAATAGCTGTATAACTTTTCCCGCATAGATTGAATGTTATCCTTGACCCAGCAGTAAATTACAATGTTGCGCTTCGCGGCTGTGCTGGACTTGTAATGCTCGCCGTCCTGATCGTTGCCTTTTTCGGTATCAACGTCAAAATCAGAGCTTGTCAGACCGTCCACGTCGTCCAGCCAGAGCGGCCAGCGGTAGCCGATTGTGATTTTCTCGCCGCTGCCGTTATCACAGACAAGCAGGAAGTTTCGCACTGTATCACCCCTTTATTTTGGAAATCAAATCGCGGGTTGCAATGCGGGTCGCCCGCGCCGTCTCTGCGGGGGATACCGGGTCGGGGCTTGTCACATTGATGGTCTGGTTGTAGTTGATGGTTTTCGTGGTGGGAACCGGGGCCGCGCCTGCGCCTGCAAGCTGCGGGCCGTTTACCATGATTGCCATTCCTGCGGTGATGCCGTCAAGGGTCTTTTGCAAGTACGGCATGGCACTGCGCATTGCATCAGCGTAACCGTGGATGAAGTCCACAGGCCACTTTTCGTAATCGCGCAGCGGCCCTTCATCGGGACGGGAAAAATGCAGAAGACTGCGGATGTCATCGGCAAGGCCGCGCACATTGTCCACAACAGCGCTTGCCGCATTGGCGATGCCCTTTGCAAATCCGTTGATGAAATCCTTGCCCCATCCAAGCGCCTTTTCGGGCAGCGCCTTGATGAAGTCCACAGCCTTGTTGATGCAGCCTGTAGCAGCACTGTAGACTGTGCCGGCCATTCCTTTAATTGCATCAGCCATGCGCTGGAACATGGTGCGCCCCAGCGTTGCCAGCGTGGACGGCAGGGCGTGAAAGAAATCAAGAATGCCGTTCCAGATGTTCTGTACGGTGGTGCTGATTGTCTGGCACAGGCTGGAAATCGTGGCAAGGAATCCATTCCACGCGGTGGTGACAGCGTTGCCGATGGCGGTCATGGTGGACGACAAGAACGTCTTGATTGCGTTCCAAATCGCCTGTACGGCGGTGCTGATCGCATTGCACACGGTGCTGATAATCGTCAGCAGGCCGTTCCATTCTGCCTGTAAAAAGCTGACAATGGCCGACATGACACCGCTGATAAATGTCTGGATGCCGTTCCAGATGCCGGAAATTGCTTCCGACAGCGCGGACAGGATGTTGGAAATATCACTTTTCAGCGCGTCAAAATCGCCGGTGACTAAATCGCAGATGATAAGGACAACGCCCAGCACAGCGGTCTTGATAGCGTCCCAGATGCTTGTAAAAATCTGCTGGATGCCCTCAAAAGCCGTTGTCACACCGTCGCTGACGATGTCCCACGCATTTTGAAGCGTTGTTGTAATGACGGTGACGACGGTTTCAACAATGGCTTTGATGCCGTCCCAAGCCGTGGTAAAGATTGTCTGTATTGTTGTCAAGGCAGTCTGCACGGCGGTGGTGATTCCCGTCCATGCAGCCTGCAATGTGCTGGCGATGGCAGACACGACGGTGGAAACAACGGTCTTAATCGCATTCCATGCAGTAGAAAACGCCGTTTGCAAAACAGTAAACAAATTCTGCACGGTTGTGATTGCGGTAGAAACAGCGGATTTTATAGCATCCCACAAGCTGATCCAGAAATTGCGGAACGCTTCGGATTTGTTCCAGAGGGCGACAAACCCGGCAACCAGTGCCACAATGCCCGCCACGACCAGCACAAACGGGTGTTTGGCCAACAGGCCAAACAGCCCCGAAACAGCGCCCTTGACCTTGGCAACGGCGGAAACAATTTCGGGTGCGGCTTTCAGCGCACCGCCGATGCTGGATGTCAGATTGCCGATAAATATCAGCACAGGCCCCAGCGCGGCAATCAGACCGCCCACGGTCAGGATGATTTGTTGTGTGGATTCATCCATACCGCTGAATTTGTCCACGACACCCGTCACGCCTTTGATGATTTGCGTGATGCTTGGCAGCAGCTTGTCCATCAAGTCGATCAGGGCGTTTTTGGCTTCGTTCAGCGCCTTGGCAAATTTCTGGTTGGTGGTGTCGGCGACTTTCTGGAATGCTTCATCTGTTGCCTTGCCGCAATCCTGCATCTGGGCAAGGATTTCGTTGTAATCTGCGCCGCTGTTGCGGGCAAGCACCATTGCGGAAGAACCGGCTTCGACACTGCCGAACATGTCTTTCAGCGTCTTGCCATCCTTGGCGGCGGCATCAGAAAGCATATTCAGAATGTCGGATGTAGAATTGCCCTCGGCTTTCAGATCGGCAAAGCCCTTACCCGTCAGTTCGCGCAGGGTTGTGTCGGTGATGCTGCCGGACTTTGTAAGTTCGTTCAGCATGGATTTTAAGTAAGTGCCGGATTCTGCGGTGGCAATGCCGTTCTTGGTAAGCAGGGCGTAGGCAGATGAAAGTTCGGTCATGTCGTAGTTGGCCGCAGCGGCCACGGGAATGACCTTGCCCATGCTGGACGCAAGTTCGTCAACGGTGGTTTTGCCCAAATTCTGCGTGGTAATCAGCAAATCGCTGATCTTGGTTGCATCCTCTGCTTTCAGCTGATAGCCATTGATGGCTGTTGTCATAACATCAACGGCTTTTGCGGCATCAGTAAAGCCGCCTTTTGCCAGCTTAACAGCCGAAGTCGTAAAGCCTACGGCATCGCCCGCGTCCACACTGGCGGAAATGGCGTTGTAAACAGCTTCGGAAAAATCGTTGACGGAAACGCCCGTTTCGTCGCTGGCAGCCATGATGTCCGCCTTGTACGCTTCAAAATCGGTTGTTGATGTGTCCAACAGGGTGCTGACCTTGGCGAAAGCATCTTCAAAGTCTGCGGCCAGCTTCAAGCCGACACCGCCAACACCTGCCACGGCGGCAGAGACAGGGGCAACGGCCTTGCCGACGGCAGATATACCGTCGCCCACTTTCTGCATCTTATCGCCCACAGCGGCCAGTTTTTGGGCGGCAGTGTTCGATTTGTTATAAGCGTCGGTCAAGTTGTCTATGTGCAGTTTGGTTTCTTCGATTTCAGCGCACAACTTGCGGTATTCCGCTTGTTCTGACTCCGTGCCGTTCTGCATCGTTTTACTGCACTGTTCTTTCGCTTGGGTAAGTGCTGCAAGTTTGTCTTTGCTTGCGGCAATTTCCTTTGTCAAAAGTCCCTGCTTTTGGGTAAGTAGAACGGTATTGCTTGGGTCAAGTTTCAGCAGGCGATTCAGCTTGCCAATTTCGGTAGCCGAACTGTTTACCTTTCTGTTCAGTTCATCCAGCGCTGTGTTGAAATTTTTGGTATCGCCGCCAATTTTGACGGTGATGCCCTTAATGTTATAGGCGGGCAAACGTCGCCGCCTCCTTTCCGTGCGGCTCCATTCAGCCCTTAGTGCGGACCATTTACTGCACCGTTATCCAAAGAATTTGTCGATGTCTGCCTGCGTCGCTTTCAGCGGCCACTTGTAGTCATCGTTTTCCCGCTCAATCGCCATGTCGTTTACCATGCCGACGGTCAGCAAATCAAGATCGCGTAGGGCAATTCCCATCTGCACGCAGCGCAGTAAAAACAGCGGCGTTGTCATTTCGCGGGTGCTTACCCTTGTTTTTTTTTCGGCTTTGCCGTCGTCATCGTATTCAGGTTCCAAAGCGTCAGAATTTCCGGCAGGACTTGATAGATGCTGAACACCTCGAAGGAATCCAGCCATTCTTCTACGCTGGACGGAACAGCATCTTTGTCAGCGTGCTTTGCCATGATGTAGGCCACATTCTCAAACAGGCCAAGATCGGTAGCTTCAAACTGTTCCTGTTCGGTGGTAGCCTTCTCGTAAGCGTCGGACAGCTTCGACAAGTCCTGCATGATGTCACGCCCAAATTTGATACGGTACAGGCGCGGCACGGCAGCAGTGGCACGCAGGCGGACTTCTTTGCCGTCGATGTTGATGGTTTTTTCCATGTGTATGATCTCCTGTATACAGGGTGTTCCGGTGGAACACTTTAAGTTGCATCAGTGGGCAGGGTAACGCTTGTGTACCAGCCGTTCAGCGTGGCGGGGGCGGCATCGTCTGCCGTGTGGGCCTTGATCGTACCGTCAGCCATCGGGGACACGGTGATGGTGGAAGCCTGGGTGTCGGGGTCGGTGGTTTCGCTCTTGGTGTTGGCTTTGATACCGGGGCGCGTGGCGGAACAGTTGTACAAAACATACTTGCGCCCGGTTGTGTCGCCGTCCACCTCAAACAACAGGGCGAAGCTGGCGGGCTTGACGTTGGCATTCTCGACAATCAGGCCGTTTTTGCTTTTCGTCATGCCCCAGATGTCAAGCATCATCTGTTCGGGGAACATAGCGACTTCAAAATCGCCGGAATAGCCGTTGTTGCTCTGGCAGACGTAGTACACAATACCGTCCGCGTAGAACTTCGTGACTTCACCCTCGGCATCCAGCGACAGCGACACGCTGCCGGGGATGGCAACAGGAGTGTCGAAGGTGATCGTGCCATCTTCGCCAGTCACTTTGTGCTTGGCGTAGTGCGCGTTTTTGAGATTGAAAAGCACTTTGTCTTTAGACATTTTTACACCTCAATTTCATAGATGACATAGAACATCTGTTCTTTGTCAATGTAGGTTTCATCGGACTTGCTGTAAAAGATGCCCGCCGCCGTCAGCGCTTTTTCAAGCGCTGCTTCGGCATCGGGGTCTTTTTCGGCTGTGTACAGTTCAAGGGCATAGAGGGTCTTTTTGGCGTACACAATGCCATCTGCCGCAAAGGGATTGTCGCGTTCAAAATAGAACACGCCAAACGGCAGGTCATGACCGTTTTTCCACGCACGGTATACGAACGGAATACCGCTGCCGTCCAGAACTGTTTTCAATTCTGCCTGCGTCAACCGCAATACCTCCGTTTCAACTTTTTATTGCATATATCGTGCATTTCTGCTATGCTGGTAGTAAATAAATGCGAAAGGGTGTTACTTATGGCAAAGTGTAAACGCTGCGGCAAGTGGGGGCTTTTCTTAAAGCTGAACAGTTTCGGTCAATGCGAAAAGTGTGAAAAGGAGCTTGCAGAAGCGGCACGCCTAGAACGGGAACGCAAGAAAGCAGCCTTTTGGGAAGAACTAAACAATCTTCCGCACGCAGAAATACGCCGTGACGGTGTGAAGCAAAAGGCGCAGCCTGTGTCTTATCTCAAAGAAGCAATGACATATCCCCGCGTTACAGCCAAGAGCAACGCCGCCAAGTTCGCGGATTTTGTTGTTCTGGACACCGAAACAACGGGGCTGTCATGCACTAAAGATACAGTTCTGGAAGTTGCGGCAATCAAGGTAAAGAGTTTTAAATTCGTTGAGGTATTCCATACAATGATTACCCCCCCCCCGCAGAAACTTTCGATGGATTCCGCGCGTGAGGCTATGTCCGTCAATGGCATAACACCCGAAATGTTAGAGGGTGCGCCGATGCTGTACCAGATCATCCCGTCACTGCAAGAGTTCATCGGGGATATGCCGCTTCTCGGCCACAATCTGGAATTTGATTTAAAATTCCTGTGCCGCTCGGGTCTGGATGTCACGCCGGAAACGCGCCGCTTCTACGATACCTACGAACTGGCCGGGCATCTGCTGAAAAAGCCAAAGTGGACTTATGACAGGGATTCGGGCGGCTATGGGCCGAACTATAACCAAAACTATGATGTTATGGATTATAAGTTGGGAACCCTGTGCGCGCACTTCTGGATTGACAGAATGGATGCGCACCGCGCGTTAGGTGACTGCGTAGATACCGCAAAGGTATTTCGCTACTTGCTGGAAAAGAAGATAGATACCACGGCAGGCTTTGACAGCTAAGTTACTTCGCGCTGTAAATTTTCTTTACACCGTTCATAACACGTTCAATCGCTCTTTCTTCGGCGGGTTTGATGTGCGGGTACGCCTGCACGCGCCCGCCGTTTTTCTTTGCGTGACCGTTTTCCAAGAGGTGGGTAAGCTGCCACGCAGAGCGGTTACGGACAATCTCACGCAGGCTGTCATTATCTTCCCATAGGGGCTTTATAGACCAGCCCTTGCGATATTTGCCCGTTCTGACAGGTGACGCGCTTTGAATTTCTTCCTTGCAGATTTTTGCCGTTTCACGAATCAGTTCTTTCGTTTCTTCGGTTGCCGCTTTGGAATAAGATTTAAGCTCCTTTCGGATAGCTGCCGCCAGTTGCTCCGGCTTGACCTTAATCGTGCTGCTCATGTGACGCCCCTTTTGGTTGCCGCGTACAGTTCCAGCGTGTCAGGGTCAGCCTGATAGGTGCGGTAAATCAGCTTTCTTTTGCCGTCCACCATGGCGTATTTCTCGCCGCTGTAATCCCACGGGTGCAGCACGAATTTCTGTACATTGCTGTACCCGTGGGAACCGGCGGTAAAAGATTCTTCCCGGCTCACGCTCTTAATGTCGCCGTACACCGTCACGCGGCCCGTCTCGGTTTCGGTCTGCCTGCCGATTTCATCGGTGCCGGAATCGTCCGTTGTAATCAGAATAATTTCATCACTGAAATACACGGGTCAATCCTCCAAATAGTCCCCGCACAGGCTCAAACTGTTTGCAAGGCTTTCATAGCTTTTCTGAAACCGTTCGGCATCATCGCCACCGTACCCGAAATTGCCCTTGCAATACAGCTTGACGGCCTGTTTGATAAGCGGGTCACTTTCGCTGATCTTCACGACACCATGTTTGCGCAGATCAGCTTTGCAGGCAGCAATCAAATCTGCAACTTCATCATCAAACGCGGCGTTGTCTCTGCGGATGCGCAGACACTTTTTTGCAAAGTCAAGCACGTTTTACACCTCGCAGGTTAAGAGCCGACGACCTTTGCGGTTTCGCCCTTCTTGATGATGATGACGCCGTTCGGGTCAAGCAGCTTGCCATCGCAGATGTGCAGTACCTTGGTCTTGACGGTGTTATCGTCGTGATCCATCCACTTGACGGCGGCAAACTGACCGTTGCTGTTCTCGGCGTAGTCGCTGGGGTTGAAGTACACGGCAATGACATCATCCTTGGCGGCGGCATCGAAGTTGGGGATGATGTCATCCTCGACGGTCTCCACAGGTTTGCCGCAGAAGCGGTACGTTTCTCCGCCGTCGATGCCGTAGTTCACACGCCCGATGGGCTGGCCGTTCTTATCGACCATGCCGTCAATGTAGCCGTCAAACGTGCCCTGCGCCATGACAAACTCACCCTTGCGGTACGCCTTGGGAATCTTAGCGATGACCTTCTTGTGCCATGCGGAATAGTCGCCGATCTCGTCAGGGGAAAGAACGACAACATTCTTTGTGGGCACGCGGCTGTCCTTTGTGATGCCACGGAACTGCCCGCTGCCGGTACCGGAAATGATGGCCTTTTCCTTTGCGGCAACGATAGCTTCCACAGCCAGCGGCACAAACATCTGCTGGAACTCATCGAAGGTGACAACAGCTGCAAGCAGGGTCTGTGCGATTTTGCATTCCAGACCGTAGTAGCTGAAGGAAACCTTCGTATTGGCGGTCAGCTTCTGATCGTCGCTGGACTTGCTCTCGCCAATCCAGTTGGCGGTAGGCTTCAAGGTCAGAATCGGGAACTCGACACCGCCCTGCACATTCAGCTTGCGGATTTTGGCGTACAGGTTGCCGTAGGACTTCATCTCGCGGATAATCTCGCGGGTGATCGTGGTGGGAATGACCGCGCTCGCGTCGGTGGTGGTCGTGGTAGCGGCCACATTCAGCATCGGGGCCACGCTGGCGCGCAGATCGGCGGGAATCTCGGTGCCGCGGCAGACGAAGTTCATAAACGCGGTGCGATACTCGTTCGTCTCGCTGGGGTCGGTGTGGGCAGTCTGCCCGCCGAAGTTGTTGATCGTGACTGTCTGCGTGGCAGCTTTGGTCTGGTCGGGGGTCACATCGGGCGGGTTGTAGCTGCGGTTGCTGTTTTCCAGCGCAGCCAGATTCGCGCGGGCCTGCGCGGCAGCTTCATAATTCGCGTCAAGCTGGTTGATCTCATCGCGGCAGCGGTTGGAAGTCTCGATGTCGCCCGCGTCGATGGCGGCGCGCATATCGTTCAGCAGTTTGGTGCGCTGGGCATTGTACTGTTCTTTCGTCATCATGTTAGACAGCTCCTTTTTTGATAAGATTTTCATAATCGGTTTTGGCCTGCGCCAAAGCAGCGGCGTTCTGATCGCGGAACATGGCAAGCGTCTTTTGCACGACGCTTTCGGGCAGCAGTCCGGGTACGTCGGCGGCGACAAGGTCGCCGCCCATGACCTCATCCACAAGGCCAAGTTCCACGGCACGGCGGGCATCAACCCATGTTTCCGCGTCCATCATGGCGCGGATTTCATCGCGGGTTTTCCCGGTCTTGCGCATATAGGCGTTGGCAAGGGCATCACAGGCAATGTCAAGCCGATCTCCTGCGCGGTGCAGTGCGCGGTAGTCTCCGTCGGCACTGCTGTACACATTATGAATCATCATCTGACCCACGGGGGAAATCATGCTGTGCCCGGCCATTGCAATGACGCTTGCCGCGCTGGCGGCGTAGATGATTTTGATATTGACCTCGCCGGGATACTCGCACAAGGCTGTGTAAATGTCCGTCCCGGCATGAACATAACCTCCGCCGGAATTGATGTACACTTCAATGGGCTGTCCGTTTGCGGCGGCAAGGGCATCCGCAACGTCTTTCGGCGTGGTGGATTCCATGTCATACCAGTCGTAGACGCGCTTGTACTCCTGCGGGATAATCACGCCTTTTACGTTTACTCTCATTCGGTTTCACCTCCCGACTTCGTTTGTTTTACGGGCGCGGTGTCAAGACGGCGGATGGGTTCGTCACCGCCTGCCACAGGGGCAAGGCCAAAGACAGCGCGCCACTCGTTGGGCAGCATAGCGCCACGGTCAACCATGGATTCAAGGGAAAGTTTCGTGCTCATGCTGGCGTATTGCAGATTTGAACTTTCCAGATACAGCTTGTTCCCGAATGCGCGCTGCCGACGGTTCCACAGTTTGCGTGTGTGCTCGGCAGCGATTTGCAGCAGATCGGGTTCAACTTGGGCTTCGTAGTAGCTTATCCACTCATTTTCCGAAAAAGAGGATTTCACGATTTTTTCGTTCGTGTTGAAGAAGCTGTACAGCCGCGTGATGTTGTTCTGACTTTGCAAGGCGTTGGGCACATAGTCGTGCGGTTCCAACTGCACGGCATCGGCCTTTACGTCCGTACCTGCAACGCCCGTGCTGTTGTTGTTATCAAGGAAAGCATCGGCAAAGTCCTTTGTCTGCTTCTTGATGTCCTCCGGGCGCATACCGCTGGATGTGAATTTCAGCAGCCATCGGATGACCGCGCCGTTGCGAACAGCGTTGATGATGCTGCGGTCAGTCGTGCCGATGACTTCCATGACGCTTTGAAGCGCAGGGCCGGGCGGCGTGCCGAACACGTCATTTTCGTTGTAATCGTTGCGCAGATGGATAACGTCGGTATAGGCAAATGTCCATGTGCTGCCGTTCGGCAACCAGAATTGCAGCAGCAGTTCGCCCGCTTTGTTATAGAGGGCCTGCACACTGCTGGCGACGATGGGAAACAGCGCAACGGGTAAGCCGTTGTCATCGCGCTGGATAAGCGCAAACGCATTGTTGTTCAAGATCAACTGCGTTTCCATTTTCTCCGCGTACATCTGCCATGTCATGTACTGGTTCGGTTCTTCCAGCAGCAGGCGAATGTAGGGGTCTGGGTTCGTCTGCGTGTTGGTTTTTCCGTCCGGGCCGATGGTCGTTCGGATGTGGCGCGGTATGGCCTTGCCCACGGCCTTGATTTTCGGGCGGATGCAGGCGCGCACGATGTCGCTTTTGTACAGGTTCCCGTCGTAGACATACAGACCGTTGCCTGTCTCCGTTACCATCTTGACTTGTGCTGCGGTGGGACTGCGGGCGACAGCAGCGCGCAACCGTTGAAAAATTCCCATGTGGGCATCCTCCGATCAAATCATAGTTTTGTAATCATCCTGTCTGTCTTGGAATACTACGAAAGCATCCAGCAGAGCGGCCAGACCGTCAATGCGCTTGCGCGCCTTGCTGGTTTTGTTCGGCTTGATGTTGCCGTTTTTATCTTCCACAATGCCCGTGTTGGCAAGGCACCATTTCAAGACAGGGTTATTGTTGTAAATGATAAGTTTGCTATCAAAATCAGCACCTAACTGCTTCATGGGTAGCGACAGCGTTTTCATGGTCTGCTGCACGGGTACGAACACGCCCTTGCCGAAGGTGTCCTGCATTTCGTCTACCCAGTAGCTTGCAGACCATGCGTCATAGCCGCCACAATAGATATAGCAGTCAAGTTCGTTCTGTACTTCAAGGAACCATTCCGTGACATCTTTCTGCCGGACTTTGTTGCCCTCACAGGTACGCAGATAGCCTTGTTCTTTCCACAGGTCGTAAGGAATACGATCTTCCCGCACGCGGCGTTCAAGCAGTTCTTCGGGCAACCAGAACATACACAGGACATAGATGTGCGGGTCGCCCGGAACCATGAATATGACGACGGCAGCGGTAAGGTCGGTAGTGCTGGAAAAGTCCGCGCCGCCGATGCCATACCGTGGCCGAAGCTGGCGCACATCGAATGTGGCGGTGTTGTTCAACTGCTCAAAAGTCAGCCATGCTTCGCCGATGGTTTCGGGAATGTTGAAATCCTTGCAAAGCAGGTTCTTCACAAGTTTCGGGTTTGCAATGGCTTTCTGCACCTTGGCCCGCAACTGCTCCACAGACTTGATCGTACCTAAGCCGGGGTTCGCCTTGGCCCAGCAGCTTTCGTCTGTCCATTCCTTGCGGCTGTCCAGTTCGTAGATGACGGGCAGGAAGTGTTCGTTTTTATAGCCGTTGTCATCATAGAAACCGTTTATGACATTTTCTGCTTCTTGATACAGATCATCGTACAGACCTTCGCGCACCGTGCCTGCCGTCGTGGTTTCAAAGATCATAGGCTGTTCGCGGGCGGTCACGCCGTCAACAATAACGTCATACAGGGCGCGCATCGGCGGTGCCCATGCGTGAATTTCGTCCAGCAGACCACCGTGAACATTCAAACCATCCTGTGTGTCGCTGTCGTGGCCTAGGGGCTTGTACACGCTGTCGTTGAAGTCGGAAACCATTTCAGCGACAAGCGGCTTGATTTTTCCGTTCGGTGTTTTGCGCGTCCAGTGCAGCACAGGCGACTTGCAGACCATGCGGCGGGCTTCCTGCCAGATGATCTTTGCCTGATCTTTTTTGGTGGCGACGGCGTAGATTTCCGCGCCGGGTTCACCGTCTGCAACCATCAAATACAGGCCGATGGCCGCAGACAATGTTGACTTGCCGTTTTTTCGGGCGACGACAAGCAGGACTTCCCGATACTTTCGCGTTCCGTCAATGACATGGACGAATCCGAACATGGCAGCGACAAGCGCTTTTTGCCACAGTTCAAGGATGAACGGCTTGCCGCCCGCTTTGCCTTTGCTATGGCGGCAGTAGTTTTCGATGAACTCTATTGCATGGTTGGCGCGTTTGGCTTTGTAGGCATAATCGCTGCAGCCGTTGACGACATCCTGCGCAAGTTTGCGGTATACCGTGGCAACCTTTTTGCTGACAACAACCTGTCCGTTTTCAATGGCAGCGTTGTATTCAAGTATCGGGTTGTAGGTCAGTGGATAGCGAATCAATCCGCATCACGTCCCGCAACGAAACTGTCAAACTGATCGCCCGCGTCAGTGGTGGGCGGCGGTGCGGTAGCCTTGGGCAGCAAGTCGGTCAGCTTGGAAAGCAGTGTCGCGTAATTCTTGATGGTGGTATTGTAGCTTTTCAGTGCGGGATTTTCGCGCAGCATGGATTGTTCACCCTGTACGAAGAAATCCAGTGGGCCGATTTCGTCGGCCTTATTCTTCAAGGTGTCCAGCATACCGGACATCCAGATCAGTTCCGACACGACGTTGCTTGCAAGCGCGCGGCGTTCTTCCGGCACAGATTCAATCGTAGATTTCAATTCCTTTTCGGTCAGAATCCGAATCGGCTGGTTCTTCTTCCGTGCCATTGCACGCCCTCCCTTGCAAAAAAAAATATAGGGCCGCAAACCGCCGACATCCATCGACAGTTTACGGCCCCACTCGGCCCTTAGTGCAGACCATTTACTGCACCGCGCTTTTTTTTACTTTTCGCCGCACTTCCAAAACGATGATTTCACCGTTCTTTCGGCGCTTGATCTCGGCTGTGTTGCCATGTTCCAGTATGGCGCGCACAGCTTCGATTACATCGTCCGGCAACGTCCGTTCACCTCCGCCCGGATTCCTGCAAAACAGGAACAAATCTGTTTCATCTGTCAAGACCCCCCGGTCATGTGAAAACAACCCGTGTGTTCTTTGTGGCTCACTCCCTCGGTTCTATGGCAAACCGGGCTAGGGCCTGCCTAGGGGGGAGTAGCGCCGCTGGCGTCGGCCTTGTCCGCTGGTTGCGGCTGGCCGTTTTCGTCAAAGTAGTAAAGATTTCCACCGTCATTTTCAATTTTGTTGTGGCAATCGTGGCAGACATACAGGAAGTTCGCCGGATTCAAAGCAATGTCCGGGTCTGTGATGTTCTCCGGCGTCAGCCATACTTTGTGGTGGACGATGTAGCCGGGCGCATCTCTGCATATCTGACACAAGCCGCCGTCAATGTTGACGCGGGAAGCGACGAACGCCGCGCGGCACTTGCGCCACTTTGTTGATTTGTAAAACGCTTTCGCAAATGCCTGTGCCATAGTTCACCGTTGGTGTTCCAGTAGAACACGAAGCAATCCGCCGGGGATTGTGTAGTAATAGAATAGTTACTGCTGTGTGATGTGTAGCGGAATCGAACCGCCGCGCTGTGCGCCATACCTTGCACACCATATAATCCCGGATTGCCCGCCGGGCCGGGTGTCGCCATAGAATAGGAGGAAGAAAGGCCGTCAGTGTTCCCAACTGACAATTCCACTATAGCACACTTGAAATTGCTTATCTGGCCAACATTATGAACAAACTGTAAACTTTAGTGCTTAGGGCTTGCATCTGGAATAAGGCCAGCTTCAAGGGCTAGTGTGTAGCAGTATTCGCGCTTGTAGCGGCGGAAAGTCTTTTCGCTGATATTCAAGTCGAACTGCCGCAGCAGAGTTGCGACGCTGGGTCTGCGCGGGTGCTTGACGTTCACCTTGATGGCAGCGGCCAGACGGTGCGCTTCGTCCTGCTGGCCCGCCGGGTATTTGTCGAAGATCATCTGTTCCGCAGTACACAGGGCTGAAAGATACGGTTCCGTTTTTGCCCCCTGTACCAGCCCTGCGCAGACCTTGACGATACCGGGCGGCAGGGTGTAGCGGTTCATGGCTCACGCTCCTTGCACTCGTCATAATCTTCATCATCTGGAATTTCGTCGGGCAATTCCCAGAGTTCACATATTCCGTCCCCACGCTGGAACATCGGGAAATTATACATCCGGCTTTCCTGATTGGTGCATCGTGCTTTCCAGTATTTGCATCTTCCACAGCGCGGATGGTCGTTTATCAGCATGGTCACACCCCCAACTTAGCACCGCAATTATTGCAGTAGTTCAGACGAAACGCCGACGCTCTAAATCTTGTTGCGCCACAAAACGGGCATTCGTATCTGTTTACCCCGCAGATATTTGTCTTTGTCACAATCCATGTTCCAATGGGGCGTTGGGTTTCCGGGTTGATGGCTGGAACAGCGGCCTTTTTCACAGTGCGCACAGCTTGCAACGCATCAAACAGAATGACCTCCCGTTGTTCTCTTCGTGTAAGTGCCGAAGAAGGTAAGCATCCAATGCGGCACATTTCCCGAATTGCGTTCAGTGCATCGCCGCGCCGAATTAGATCGTTGTCGTCACCGATGCAGACTTGTACGGCTTTTTTAATGGCTTCTTCAAATTTGGTGTCATTCATCATCGTTTGCCTCTTTTTGTGGCGCAGGCAGTGGCCGCCAGCGGGTGACATTCTGCAAAAGGCAATAATCACCCGTCCGCCATTCCTTCCTAATTGCATCGTAAAACCCAACTGTAACACCATATGGATCACAGCACACCTCTACACGCCTGTTGTGCGGTGGCTGTTCGGTGGCGGCTCTCCATGGTGGTTCTTTTATGATTGGCTCTCTTATGGCTATGGTGCGGGCGTGGGAGATTTCTTCAAGGATGTTCGCAGCATGGCAGGAATAGCATCTGTCGGGGTTGTCTTTGTATGTACAATAATAGCAGATTTTCCCTTTGATAACTCTTTCAAGTCTATTTGCGTCGATCAGCCGTATCATTATTTTTCGCCCTCTCAAAATAGAATTTGATGCTCTTTTCGTTCGGCAGGACATTCCCATAAACAACGCCGATTTTGAAGATATAGTTTTCTTGCAATTTTCGCGGAATTTCCGCAATATACCGTCGGAACGTTTCAAGGTCGTGGGCGCGCTTGTAGTGATTACACATGCGGCAGGACGGCATAAGGTTTTCAATGTCGTCCGTGCCGGAATCCTCTGGGTTCCACGCCCTCTGCGGCTTGAAGTGGTCTACCTGCATATCATTGTAGGCAATGTGGCGACCACAGTAAGCGCAATGACCGTCAAATTTCTTGTACACCGCAACGCGGGTCTTTTTACTGATTGCCATTTATTCATCCTCGCTGTACTTATAGTCGTAAAAAGTTCCGTCAGGTTCAACGAAAAATTCTTCTGCTTCCCATCGCGCATCACAGGTTTTATAATTTTCGCAAGAAGCAAGGCACACGTCCATGGAACCATCAGCGCCGCGCTTATGTCGTTTGCCAATTTTTCCATCCTTGCGCATTGTATAATCCAGCGAGTATTGATACAGATTGCTTACAACAATGCGTCCGCCGCAGAGTGGACAGCATTTTATAGCTGTTCCAATGTTCATTCTGTGCCCTCCGTATCCGCCGGGGATTGTGTGACAGGCTCTTTCTGCTGCCAGTAACAGCAGCCGTCATCGCCGTCCGTGAAGTCGGCACAATAGGGGCTTTCGCCGCAAAAGCATACGCCGTTGAAATCTTCCCAATACAGGCAGGTTTCACAGCGCAGGCGTTCGGCAGGGATGTTTCCACCTTTCCAGTTTTCAATGCTTTCAATGCGCAGAACCGGATAGACAATCAATTCAAGGCGCAGATTCATAATTGCTTTCGGAAATGCGTATTGCAGGGCACACCGAACGGCCTGATTCAGCAGGATGGCTTGTGAGTAGACAGGCGGCGGGGTCACGGTGGGTTCTGCTTTGATAAGCGCGCGGAAACTTTCAACAGCAAAATGGCGTGTCATGACATGATTGTTATCCGCCGGGGATGAAGTGGGCAGGGATTGTTCAAGGTGGAATGCATCAATCAGTCGTTGCATGGTCGTTTCCCTCCGAATCTTTAAGCAGCACACCACCCACATCGTCACCGTAGCGTGCCCGCATTTGTAGGCACTTACTTAGCGCGTATGTGGTCGTGGTTCCATCTCCTACTTCCGCAGCAAGGTTGTACGAAATCGCATGAAACCGCAGCAGAATGTCCACATTCCGCACGGGCGGTTTCAGCATACCGCTGATAACCCTGTGCCACCTTTCCGCTTTGCGTGGTTGGCCGCACAGATGTGCCATCATCAATTTCAAGCATCTTTTTCTTGTCATGGGCTTATCTCTCCAATCTTCCGCTAATTTCAAGCGTGATATTTTTCTACATCGTCAACCAGCGTGCCGCCGATGTTTGGGCCGTAAAGGCGGAACAGAACGCATGACCACCGATAAGCCATGATTGATGTCATATCAAAACCAACTCGCGGGCCACTGTTGCAGATGTAGCAGAGTACGCGAAAACAAACGTCAACGTTGTTGGGGTTTCCTGCAATATGTTTTTTCACGGTGTTAAATGCGTCGTTTACCCAGCGTCTATTTCCGCAATGGGTGACGGCCATAATGATTTTGATTGCCCTTTTTTTAGTCATAGGGTTTATACCTCCAACAATTCAGCCGTGTACAGCACAGCGCAGTTCTGTTTTTATCAAGAGGTTTTCACACTGCTTTTTGCGAAAAAAGGCGCAAGCAGCAGTATGGCATTAAAGCATCATGGTGCTCTTACCTCTGTTTCTGTTCACAATTCCTGTGTAGTTGCTTTCTTTCGCTGAACCTCGTATACCGGCAAAAACGGATGCACCACGATCTGACAGCCGCACATAGGGCAATCGAAGGCATCATGCAGGCCGTCAACAATGGCTGTGTCGCTGATTATGGCTCCTTCATTGTAGTAATGAAATCTGCCGTAGTTGTGCTTTCCGACTGCAATGTAGCGGCTTCTGCTATACGGGATGAATTTAAAGCCGCATACCTCGCACTGTATATCATGCGGCAGATTGTCATCCTTCGGTTTCTCTGGCGGCAGGGGTGCGCAGTATGGTTTTGCATTGAGAGTTTTTTTCAGCTTTTTGCGCGAAAAAAGCTTCTTGCAAATGAAATCTCTGTTACCTTCAAAGCCAGCAAGACCAAGAAAGACTCCAACGACGATCAGAGCAGCAACCGCAATCGCTAAAACTGCAAAAACAACTTCTTTCATTGTCACACCTCCCATGTGAACGGCAGACCAATCCTGCACCCCTCGCGTTGTTCATTGCAGAAATAGAAGCTGCACCCTTCGCAGCACTCGCCGCTGCCGTGTGCTTCACAGTAGTTACTAAGATCGCGGGCCGCGTCAATCATGTTGTCACTGACGGTAGGTTCCGCGCAGTCTGCGGCGGGCGATTCTTCCTGCACGATGGGCGCGGGGGTGATCTCCGAAGATTCGGGCGCGGTATCCGCCGGGGGCGCAGGGGGTTGGGTTTCGGCGGCGGGGGTCTGCTTGGGGGTGCAGTGCGTGCAGGCCGTGGGGCAATCTGCCCTGTCGATGCACCACAGGCAGCACCCGGCACAGCGGTTTATTTCGCCATTTTTGACATGCGACATGATGCCGTTCACATTGTCACACTTGCCGTCTGCCGTGTTTGGGCAGTTTGTGCGGATGAATGTTCCGTACTTTTCCGCACGGGGCGCGGGCGTTTTTTTCGGCTCCGCAGTGGTTTTATGCGGCATCGGTTCGGGGGTAATGCCTGCGCCTGCACAAGCTTTTACGAACTGCGCCCATGTGTACTGTACGTGCTGACCGTCCAAGTAGAAGCGGATGCCCTTTGCGCTGGTATCCGTGATGCCGCCGCAGCGGTTTGTGCCGCCTGTGGTGGTGGCAAGGGCTTGCAGGGCAGCGGCGCTGAAATGTTCCAGCTCGCGTACCCACTTTTTATTTACAAATTCTTTTGCCATAGGCAGTGCCCAGTCAGGAAATGTTTCGGGAACAGATTCTTTCTTCTTGCGCACCGCTTCCATTGTAGGCACAGGATAGGTTGCGGCAATCTCTTCCTGCTGACGGTTTGGCAGGCTGCTAAGTTCATAGGCAACCTGCGTGCCGATGGTGCCAGCCTTATAGCGCTGCATCAACGTGGGACACAGGTGCTTGTAGATGGCCTGATACTTGCCCGCTTGCGCTGAAGAAATGCCCAGCGCCGCCGCAACGGCAGTGCGGGTCTTGCCCTCTACCTTGCCGCCGTTGGCCTTGAACTCTTTTGCGATTTCGGCGGTCTTGACGGTTTCCATCATGTTTTCATATTCGGTTTCTTTGCGGGTGGTTCGGTTCATAAGGATAAGCCGCGCTTGGTCGGCCAGCGCTCCTAAACTGGATGTGATCTTCACGTCAACTTCGGCCCAGCGTTCCGGGTCTTTTGCGTAGAGGGTCAGCAGGGCCAGACGGCGGCGGTGTCCGCCTGTCAGGCGGTATTTGCCCGGTTCATCCGCCGGGCGGACAACTAAGGGCTGTTCCAGCCCGAAAGCATCAATGGCAGCGGCCAGTTCTTCAATGCCGTCTGTTTCGTAGAAATTTTCGGGGTCTGGCAGGATGTCGGCCAGTTTGATGCGCGCAAAGTGATCTTGTTCCGGCTGGGTGCTGGCGGCGCTCAAAACATCTTGAATCAGATTCATGTTGGTTCCTTCCGGGTGTTCCAATGGAACACCAAAACAGCGATTTATTTCTTCTTTTCGGCAGTTTTGCGGGCTTTATTACCTGTTTTCTGCCATTTCGGCAACATTTCGGATAAGGCCATAATGTAGAACTGTGCGATAATATCCCGTGTATCATCGGGCAGGGTTTCAAACTGTCGGATGATGTCCTGCCGCATCTTGGCGGGGTCGGATGTCTGGGTGCGCCGGATGGGCGTTTGCTTGTTTTTCACAAAATTACTTCCTTTCCGGTTCTGGTATCAACTTGCACGGGGCGGGTTCCTTTCAGTGCAAAATCGGGGTTCGTGGTGCGGTGGCATTGCAGATTCGGTTCATTCGGGTGGTTGGCGGCGCACCATTCATGTTTACAGGCCGTGTTCTTGGCGGGGTCGCATTCGTACAGCGTAATTGTGCCATCGGCGGCAATGTTAATATCAATCATCGTTTCCGTCCTTTCCTCTGGTTGTACAGGCCGTTTTTGCGAACATCCTTGCGGATTTTGTCGCCGCGTTCGGAATCAGCGGCATCAATGCGCCGTTCAGCTTCGCGGGCTGTCTGTATCTGGTTGCATACTTTTCGGTATTCGGCATAGTCCGTGCAGGCGGTGTGGCAGTTGATGGCCCGCCGGGCGCATCGGTAACAGGGTGCATTCATGTCCGTTTATCCTTGATTTTGTAGCCTGCGGCTTTCATGGCTTTCTGATCTTCGGGGGATGGGATGCAGGCGGGATCATTGGTTTGCATCATAACGCGGCCATCCTTGGCAAGCACTGTAAAGAGGGCGGCGGGCAGATCAGAGCGGCAACAACTGTTCACACCCCAGCACCTCCAACACTTCATCCGCCAGCACGCGGAAATCGCGGGCGGCATTGCTCCAACGACTGTACAGCGACATCGGCTTGCCCGCGTCGTTTCCGTTTTCGACTTTCTGTGTGCTTTCGCGGACAACCGTGCCCAGTAAGTTAAGGTCGGTCACATCGGCGATTTTCTCTTTTTGATCGGGGCGAAAGCGGGTAATAAGTGCGTAGGCTTTCAGCTTTGGATTTTCCTGCTGGGCCGCTTCGATTTGCTCCCATACCTCGGCAAGACCCTTGCGGGCGTTCTTGTCCAGCGTGATCGGCACGATGGCAAGGTCTGCTGCCATAAGGGCGTTGATGCTTGCCATGTCGATGTCCGGGGCGCAGTCCACAACAACGAATTCAAGCACACCTTCATTTTCCGCAAGGTAGCGGCGCAGACGCTTATCGCGCCCGCTGGACGTGTCCAGCAACAGGGAAATGTTCGACCTCATAAGGCGGTAGTCACTGGGCAGAATACGAAGATGCTGGTACGGCTTTCCGTTGGCGTTCAGGGCCGGAAGCGCAGCATGAAGGGCGCAGGCATCAGCGGCAGTCTTGGCCGTCAGCACATCGCCCAGACCGTGGGTAAAATCGTGGATGTTGTAGAACTCGGTGCTGTTGCCCTGCTTATCGGCATCAATTAGCAGTGTCTCGCCGATGTTGGAAAGTTCGTATGCAAGGTTTGTTGCGGTGGTGGTCTTGCCGACACCGCCCTTTAAATTCAAAATGACGATGGTTTTCACTTTTTCTTGCTCCTTTTCTTCTTTGGGTGCTGTTTAGCTTTGGTACGTTCTTTTCCGGGTTTGGCGTAATAGTTCATCATGGTTTCAAAGCGGCGGTACGCACTGCCGCAGTGGCGTTTCTTACTGTTGTTCATGTTTGGTAATCCTCAATAGACATTTGACCGGGTAGCTGGCCGGGTTCGTTTTCCCATTCCACGCCGATGTAGTCGAGTACGCGGCCCCATCCATACCAGTCACCATTTTCGTCACGACAAACATGGCGCATCCAGAATTCCCATTCTTTGGGGTTTGCGCTGCGCAGGCGATCAAACCGGTTTGGGCGCTGTTCAAGCTGGATGCCGAAACCGCACATCGTACAGCCTGTGCGCTGCGCAAGGGTGGTGCGCAGCGTTCCGTCCTTGTCTCGGACAATCTCGCCATATTCCGCCGGGATGGGAACATTCAAATCAAGGGCCAGTTGCAAAATGTCTTGCCTGCTGAATATGGCGAACGGCGCGCTTCGGATGGTACTTTTACCGTAGTAATTGCACCCGTGCATCATAAGGCTTTTTTCTCTGCGTCCGCCCTCGGATGCCATCAAGCCAAGATACGGAACGCTGTTGTGCTCCTTGGCCCAATCGTCGCAAGGCTTTTCTTTGAGATAATAGCAGCAGCGTTCGGACACCTTGAACGGGGCAGCTTCATATCCCAGGGCCGCACCCTCTGCATCTGCACCGCCGAACTTTTCAAGCCATCTTTGGCTTAGTTTCATTCGGCTGTTTTTCTGGAATCCACCATATTCGCCTGTTTCGCCCGTAATGATTGCATGGCGAACAGTGGCGTTTTTGGGTGTCGGGTTTTGTAACAGACTGATCTTGCCCGCAATCTCTTTGCTAAGCACGGGCCAGCCCAATTCTTCAATGACTTTGGTTTTCGGTTTCAGAGGTTTCAAGAAATACATGCGGGGTACGGGCGGGCAGGCATCGTGCAGGGCCTGTTCCTGCGCTCTGGTATCCGGGTCTGTGATGGTGTCGATCTCATCCTGCGGCAGGGCCATGTGCGCGCCCAGCCATTCCCGCGCCGAGTAGGTGTTTTCCATTTCGGTGGCAATCTGCTTGTGTACAGCCTGCACGCCTTTCTGCTCTAGGGAAGAACAACTGACACAGGGAACATGTACGCCGCACGTTTCAAGGAAGTAATGCAGGGTGATGGAATCCAAACCACCAACTGATACGTGACAGTTCAGGCCCATTTCGCTGCATTTGTCCTGATAACTACGGGCGACATTTTCCGCATGGCGAATTTTCTGTTTGTAGGTGTAGTTTTTCTGCATATAGCGGAAATTGCGAATGTTGGCTTCTGCGCCGGTTTCCTGCATGATCTGCTGTACTGTTTTCATGGCTGGTATTGCGGTTTGTACCGCCCCTCCAAGTAATCCGTGATGGCTGCGGCGGCAGCTTCCCATCCTTTGCAGACTTCCACGGCATAACCGGCATCACGCAAGCGGGCAATCCACTGTTTCTGTGCAGCTGATACCGTACCGCCGCGCAGACGCTTCAATTCGATGTACAGGCCGTTGTACTTGGTACGGATAATGGTATACTGGCCGCGATTAACGGAATCTATCTTCTGAACGCCGACAGGCAGGAAGATGTCCGGCACACCGGATTTCACACCCATTGCGCGGAAACGGCCCGCTTCGGCTTTCCCACGCTTGCCGCCGTTTGGGATATGGTACATAAGGGAAAGTTCGGGATATTTGCCGCTTTGGGCATCGGCCCAGCGGAACAGGCACATTTGCTCTACATCTTCGGTAGGCGGCGGCATGGTGTATTTAATATCCGCCATTGAATGCACGTCCTTTCTTTGTGGTAGGCGGCAACGCGGCGTAGTGATCGCGCGGGGCGCTGTCTGCCGGGGTTGTAATCAGTTGGTCGAACATAGGCCCGAAAAGCTGTGCAGGCGGCGGGAACGGTGCATCATTGTCTGCGGCCATACCGATGACGGCTTTCACGTCCTTTTCTGTGTAGCCACGGTCAAACAAGCTGTACACCTGTTTTCTTGTCTGCTTATCGCCCTGCATATTGATACCAGTAAATGCTTGCAGCAAGGCCATAATGCGGGTGCAGCTTTCCCGCCTGTTTTCAACAGACTTTTCAACAGCCGATTTCTGGGGAAGATTATGTTGGGGGTTTATTTCATTTTGTCTAATATAATCTTCTGTGCGGAAACTCGGTTTCTGTTGTTTGTTATTTGGGTTTTTGTATGCGGTTTCTCCGTTTTTGTGTACGAAAACTAAACCGGCGCGGGGTGTAACCTCTAAAAGCCAGTATTCAACAATAATCGGTATTTCGCCTGTACGCCGTGCGATGCCATCCAGATAGCGGCTTTGTATCGCCCGAGAAGTTAATATTCCGTCCGTTGTAAATAAGGCTTTGTCGAAAAGTCCTAAAGACACGCACAGATCAACGATTGCCCGAACTTGGGTTGACTTCAACCCGCCGCCCAGCTTGCGCGCTGTCGATGCGGCGTTGTCATATCCCCAGCGGTAGAAATAACCATCGGTGGCGTAGGCTTTTTGGCACAGGGCGAAATAGACATAAAAGCCCGCCGGGCCTTGTGCATCAATCAAGTTGTCAATAGAGGTGTCGTTTTCGAGAACGTCCACATCCCACGTCGAATAGTTCAGATTCCGCTTCGGCGGTCTGCCCATTCGTAATACCTCCGTGGGTGGATGTTACCCGCAAAACGCGCCGTCAGCGTCATACAGCGCAGGATTCGCGCGGCGGTCACTCCATCCGTACTTGATGCCAGCTTCAACAGCAGCGGCCTGCGCGGGCGTGGCCGTGCCGTAACACTGATTCATGGTGCGGCATACCGTGCGACGAATTGCCAGTAGTGCGGCATCCTCTGCATCCACTGCGCAGAGCGGCGCACCTTTCACGCAATAGTAGGTATTGTCACCGGGGTAGACCTTGGCGGGCTGTCCGTAGTCGTATGGGTTGGGAACATAGGCGAACATCGGCATTCCGGGGAACACACCGGGGAACATATCTCCGACGCGGGCTTTCGTGGTTTGGGTAGTGTTGTCCATCTTTCAATCCTCCTGTTTGGTTTTTCTTCCCGCCTTTGCTTCATGCGGCGTTTGGCGGTTCATATAATGCCGGTCTTTCCCGGCTGTCAGCTATGAAAAAGTATGGAGAGAAAAAAGGGCAGCGGGCTGTCAGAATCGAACTGACCGATGCTGTGAAATCTGCGCCAGCACCCGCACATGTACCCGGCAGGCGCGAACAGGTTTGCCCGCCGGGGGATGTGGGAAAATCCCACTTAGGTGTCCGGCACCTCTGCGCGGCAGATCAGCGGCCCGCGCAGTGCCCGTTCAGTCGTTCGTACCCCTTTCTGCAAGATGCGTCCGACTGCTGGTAGCGGTCAGTTCTGCGCCGATACCGCCAAACGCGCATAGAGTTGTTATTGATGACACATTTCTTCACACCGCTTATAGCCTATGTCGTTCCGCAGCATGTCCGCATTTGTGACGGCCTGCGAAAGAATGCAGATTCGTGTGCAACCAGAAATCTGAATTTTATGGGACGAAAAGCCGTTCTTATAGTGCAGCACCATCCAACTGCCGCCGCCAGCCGTGCAGTTATAGCCTTCCGAAACCGAATATTCCAACTTTTCAAATTCCGGCATGCTGATACGCAGCATTTCCGAAATACTGCGCATGAAGTTTTTGGTCGGTGGGCATCCGTGGCGGATGGCGGTGACAGCTTCAACAGCTGACGGCGGCATGATCTTTGCGGCGCGGTCTGCCTGTTCGGCTATGCTGGTGAACAAATCGGAAAGGGCCTGCGCCTTGGCGGTAAGGGCATCTAACTTTTCGTTGGCTTCGTCAGTGTTCAGTGTGACGGCAATGTCCAAATCTTTATTCATTCTGTTCCTTTCTTGGTATCCGCCGGGGAACGGCCACGGCGCTTGATGTTCTGATCGACAGTCTGCTGTGCTTTGGCGGCGCTGTACGCGCGGCATCCCTTGGGATTGAACGCGCCTGTATAGCCGCGTGCCAACTCTCTATATAGAGTAGCAAGGGAAACGTCCACCGCCGCCGCGATGGTCGGCAGTGGCGTTCCAGCGTCGTATAAAGTCGCAATAAGCTGTCGATCTTTTTGGGTGATTACCTTGTACTTCCGCATTGAAATTTCCTAAAGTTCCATATATAAAAATGATGCGAAAGAGCGTTTAATCTCTTTCGCATCTATTGTACCAGTCGCCGATCCAAAGAGGTGCTGCCCGCGCCTCTTTCTTTTTTTGTGGTGTCGTGTTATAATATATTATGTATAGTTATGTACAAAATTTACAGAGAAAGGTATTTATTCATCACTCATGCAGCATTTGAAAAACTTTAACTGGAAGAAATTCCTCTTGCAGGGGGTGCTCCCCTGCCTGCTGGCGGTGGCGGTGGGGTTCATCTCCCGCTATCAGCTGGAGCTGTCCGACGGCGTGACCGAGAGCTTTTTGCAGCTTCAATGGCCGCTCTACGCGCCGCTCAACGCGCTGACCGCCTTTTGCCTGACGCTGATTTTGTTTGCGCTGCTCGGCAAGTGGAGCCGCGCAACGGGCATTTCGGGTGCGGTGTTCACCATCATTGCACTCATCAACTACTACACCCGCGACCTGCACGGCTCGGCGCTGATGCCCCAGGACATTTTGAACCTCGGCACCGCCGCCGAGGTCATGGGCAGCTACACCCTGAAAATCACGCAGGACGTTGTGAAGATCGCGCTGCTCTACCTGCCGATTCTGGCGATTGCGTTCGTGCAGGCACGGCTGGTCAAGGGTGCGCCTAAGCGCGCCGGCTGGAAGGCCCGCGGCGTGCGGGCGGCGGGCAGCGCACTGGGCGTGTTTCTGGTCATGTTCTTCGGCTACTTCGGCCCCGTGACCATCAAACCCAAGACGACCTACGGCTGGGCGTGGCAGAACACCTACTACACCTACGGCTATCTGGCCGGGACGATTGAGGCCACCAGCCTGATGGCCGACCCTGTCATTGAGCCGGAGAACTACAACGACGCCGCGGCGGTGAACACCGCCCGCAAGGCCGACGACTACATCGCCCCTGCCAGCCCCGAGAGCGCCGAGGACTACCCCGACATTGTGCTGATCCTGTCCGAGAGCTTCTACGACTTTGACCTTGTCACCGACTTGCAGGCCGACACCGACATCATGCCGGTCACCAAGAACCTGCCCAACTCGGTCTACGGCCACACGATCAGCCCCCATGTGGGCGGCGGCACAAACTCCACCGAGTACGAGATGCTGACCTCCAACTCGCTGATCCTGATGCCCAGCATCACGCCGTTCAACTGGCTGAACCTGTACAACGCCAACAGCGTTGTCAGCTACCTCAAGGGTCTGGGCTACTCCACGATGGCCGCCCACCCCTACACGAACTCCAACTACCGCCGCGACTCCGCCTGGCTGGCGCTGGGCTTTGACGAGACCCATTTCCAGAGCGATTTTACCACGCAGGAGACCTACGGGGACCGCCCGTACCAGACCGACTCGGCCACCTACCGCGACTGGGAAACGATGTACGAGTCCATGCCGGAGGACCGGCCGCGGTTCAGCTTCCTGGTCTCCATCCAGAGCCACGGCGACTACGATATGAACGATGCGTCGCTGGATATTGTCCACGCCGCCACCGACTACGGCGACTACGATGCGCTGATGGACGAGTACCTGAGCTGCATCAAAATGACCGACGCCGCCGTGCAGGAGCTGTGCGATTACTTTACCGCGCAGTACGAAAAGACGGGCCGCAAGGTCATTGTGGCCATGGCCGGTGACCACGCGCCCAGCTTTGTAGGCCATGTGGCCGACCCCAGCTTTGCCGAAACCGACAACGAGCTGCAGATTTTGGAGCGCAGCACGCCGTTTTTCATCTGGGCCAACTACCCGCTGGAGCACACGGCAGCCGCCACCAGCACCACCGACCCGCTGAACCGCATGGACATGGTCATGCTGACCCCCACCCTGCTGCAGCAGGCGGGTCTGCCCCTGAGCGACTACTACGAGTACCTGCTGGAAATGAAGCACAACACCCCCGTTGTGACCGCCGCCAACGACTACATGAAGGTGGACGGCAGCACAGCCGAGTACGGCGCAGACCCCGCGCTGGACGAGTGGGCCAAGGGGTATCTGATGCTGGAATACAACAACATCGGCGCGCACGCCAAGCGCGACCAGAGCATTTTTAACCCCGCCGAATAAAGAGGAGGCATCCCTATGACAGGTCTGAAACGAACCCCGCGCAGCCGCGGCGGCTTTACGCTGGTGGAGCTGATCGTGGTATTGGTGATTCTGGGTGTGCTGGCGGCCTTTGCCGTCCCGGCGCTGACCGGGTACATTGACAGCGCCAAGGAAAAGCAGGCCGTCAGTGAGACGCAGGCGTGTGTGATGACGGCGACCCGGCAGGGCGCGCAGAACTACGCCTTGGTGCAGAACGCATCTGTAGCCGGGAACGCCGAAAATGCAGCCGCCTTGACCAACTGGGCAGGCACGTTGACAGACGAGGCTCCCGCCGTGACCGGCGGAGATGTAGCACTTACCGAGGGCAGCGGGCAGTATCTGCTGCATGTGAACGACCCGCCTGAGGGCAGCACTGCCACGACCACGATTGCGGCAGATGCCGGGGTCAAGGGCACCGTGCAGGGGATGACCTGCAACGCCAGCGGGCAGGTTTTATACTTAGTGTATACCAGCGCCGATGGGATACAGGTCGTATACACGAACGCGGGAACCACCGCGAGTGTAAATATCGGCAGTGATGAGGCTGTTGTTGTGCCGACGCCGAAGCCGGGCAGCAGCAGCGGTGGCACGACGGGCGGGGGCAGCACCGGGGGCGGCATTTCCGGCGGCGGTACGACCGGCAGCACCGCTACAGCAAATGAAAAGCAGTTCATTATCCACTTGCAGGATATTGAAACTAAAAACTCTGCGCCTTTTGCAAACAGAAAATATACCATTAAAAGCGGCGATAACGTCTTTGAGGTTAGATCTGACAGCAACGGTGATATTCTGTTGAATATTTCTCCTAATGAGAGCCCTAGTGACAACACTGTTATCGGGGATAAGGAGACTACTATCACCGACGCTGAAGTTCCTGATGGCTATCAAGTCATTCCCAGCGATACAAAAATCTATATCAATGTTCGCATTGAAGGGAACGACTATTGTCTCAATTCCATGCAGGATGGCGTAAATAACTATCCATTTACTATCGACATGCCTAAAAGGCGGCTTACCATTATGCGCTTTCCCGTTGCCAAATTGAATCTGCGCGTCACTGACCCTGATGGAAAAGCGCTGTCCGGTGCTACTTTTGCTATTACGAATACGAACGACTCAACCCTTGTTGGCGAATTCACCAGTGATAGTAACGGAGAATGCTTCATTCCTGTCAAACTGCATGATAAAGATAACATCGGGTATTCTGCTGCTTGCCTAACTACCGGAGACCAAAATCACCAAACTTATAATATAACGGAAACTCCTCCTGCCGGATATAAGGGAGGCTTCACATGTTCTTTTAATTTATATTATAAGCCATATCCCTCTACTCTGACTTCCCATTATACAACCTGGTTCTATATTAATGCTTTTGACTTCAAACAGGAAGAAGGGGGTAGTCATAGTCTGGAAAAGACTGTTGGTGAGAATGATACTTTTCATGTCATAAACAAGAAACTCTAACTCTGCACTGTCTCTATCCGTAAAATTGATAACGCCGGAAATCCTGTATCCAACGCCAATCTAAAAGCTGACAATGCCGGCAGCTTTGTTACGCCAGAGCATAAACTACAGGATACAACCAAAATATAGCAGACTGTCGAAAAACGCTTGTAGGGGCGAGCATTGCTCGCCCGTGCCCGTTTGCCTTGCAAGAAAACTGTCCCGGAAAATGCGTTGCTGCGGTAAGTTGGCGGGCGGCCAATGGCCGCCCCTACGCACGCAATAAGGCAGGAATGCAATTTATTGTCGGTCTGCTATATAATTTCACCCTCAATCAATAAGAAAGCCCCCACCCAGCCGCAGAACATCTACGGTTGGGTGGGGGTGGTTTATTTGTAGAGATTGCAGGGGCGCGGCGGCAGCGGCAACACTCCCGGGCGGATATGGGATCAGCCCCTGCGTTCTCTGCCAATCACAAAAACTCTTTCCAGTAAATCTCTGCGCTTCTCGTCATCTCCCGGGAAAAGTCGCTCGCGTACTTGCGCTTGCAAAATGCCTGCACGGCTTTGTCAAAGTCGTAGTCGAGCTGGCCGTTGGCGGCGGCTTTCGCCGCAAAGTCGGCGCGCAGCTCGTCGGGCGTGCGGTCCGTGTACACATTCTCGCAGACGACGGCCTGCTCGGCAAAGCGGGCGGGCTTGGGGCGGCGCTGCTGCTGCTCCGTGGGGCGGCCAAACACCAGCATACAGGCGGGCACAACGTACTGCGGCAGGTGCAGGGCGTCGCGCATGGCCTCCGCATTCTCGAGGACGTCGCCTATGTAGCAGCTGCCGATGCCCAGAGACTCGGCGGCGACCACGGCGTTCTGGGCGGCAATGCAGGTGTCGGCCACGGCCAGCATCAAGTCCCCTGCCCCGGGCTTGCGGGCGTCCGTGATGCCCGCGGCGTGGTAGGCGTTGAGCCAGCGGCGGCAGTCGGCCAGGAACACCAGCACCAGCGGCGCCCCGGCAATAAACGGCTGGTGGTCGCACAGGTCGGCCAGCGTGGCCTTCAGCGCCGGGTCGGTGATGTCCAGGATCGTGTACAGCTGCTGGTTGCCCGCCGTCGGTGCCTGGAACGCCGCGTTCAGGATGGCCGCCCGCTCGTCCGGCGTGACGGGGTCGGGGGTGAATACCCGCACGCTTTTGCGGGCGGAGAGGGCGGAGAGGATAGCGTTGTTTTCCATAATAAGCTCCTTTGTATAGCAAAAGCCTCCCTTGTCAAAGGGAGGTGGACGCCGTAGGCGGCCGGAGGGATTCCGGCGGGCTTTCCGGGAGCAAACCGCTTCCGCGACGCCCGTCGGAATCCCCCAGTCCGCTCCGCGGACAGCCCCCTTTGACAAGGGGGCCTTTTGCCGTTTTATTTAACTTTTCCGTTTCTTCAAAAACTTCCCGATCAGCGTATCCAGCATGCTCAGAACCTCGCGGATGTTCAGCACGCAGACCACCGCGGTGATGCCCACGACGGGCAGCGCCCAATGGGTCAGGTTCATCATGCACCAGATCTCCGCCAGCACCAGCGCCAGATTCAGCACAAGCCACGCCGGGTGGAAGTCTATCTCCAGCAGACCGCGGGTCGAGTAGGCGCGCAGCAAAAACACCAGCATCAGGCTCAGGAAGCTGGCCGGGGTTACGCCCCACGGGCCCCACTGCAAAATGAACAGGTAGTTCAAAATCAGGTTCAGCACCGCACCGGCCAGCATTGTGAACAGCGAGCCGGTAGACCGTTTATACACGACGTAGACGCTGTTCAGGAACTGGTTCAGGCAGGTCAGCATCGAGCAGAGCGTCAGGAACGGAACAAACGTCCAGGCGTCAAAATATTCAGCCTTGAACACCCGCATGAGCAGCTGGCACAGCATGATGATGCCCGCCACGCAGCAGAACAGCACGCTGGCATATACGCGGAATATCTTGGAGAAGAACGCCTCGCGGTCCGTCTCCTCGGTCACGGCGGAGAGCTGCCACGCCTCGTAGAAGATGCTGCCCAAAATCGTGATGATCTGCGGCAGGAAGTACCCCGCCGACAGCAGCCCGACCCAGTGGTTGCCGCTGCGGCCCGCGTAGCCCTCGCACATGCCCTGCACAAAGAACATGTCGCTGGCGTTGATGATCCAAAAGCTGATGGACGCCGGGATCATCGGCAGGCAGTAGCGCAGCATCTCCTTCCACAGCGTCTTGTCAAACGCCTTGGGCTTGAAGTACCGCCAGCACCCGCCCGCAATGAACACAAACACCATGGATGTCAAATCTGCCAGCGCATTTGCCAGCAAAAAGCCTGTAGCGCCCATTTTTAAGACGCTCAGGAACAGCAGGTAGTAGAGCAGCAGGCTCAGCGTTGTCAGCACACCGTCTATGGCGACCAGCCGGTTCAGCATCCGCGAGCGGATGAACTGGGTACACAGCGTTCTCATACAGCTGGCCAGCACGCAGAGGTACAAAAAGCCCAGGTACTCCGCAGCGTTGGGGATGAGCCGCACCAGCGGCATGGCCAGCAGCAGCACCACAAAGCCCAGCCCGATAGTCGCCGCGCCGTTGACAAAGACGCTGGATTTGTTGGTCGTTTTGTCCAGCCCGAACCGGATGACCGCATAGGCCACGCCAAGGCTGACCACCGGGATCAGCAGGTTTGTGGCCTGCTGCAAAAGGCTGGACACGCCCATAACGTCCGGCGAGTCGAGCGCGTAGCTCAGATACGGGCGGATGAAGAAGCTGAGCAGCTTGGAGCTGAAGTTGGAGATGGCAAACAGCAGCGTATTGCTGACCAGCGTCGTATATTTTTTCTGTGGAGACGGCAAGATGGGAACCTCCCTTGTTTGTAGAGTATGAAGCCTTCCCCTCCGGGGGAAGGTGGCCGAGCGAACGCGAAGGTCGGATGAGGGCAAACCTTCCGCCCGCTCTCACCGCAGCTTCAGCATCCGTTCCCGCTGCTTATAATCCGGCAGCACCTCCGCCACCGCGGCCCAGAATGCCGGGCTGTGGTCGGGGTGGGCAAAGTGGCAGAACTCATGCACAACAACGTACTCCTGCGCGGGCAGCGGCATCGTGCAGAGCCGCCGTGCAAACGCCAGTGTGCCGGTGCGCAGACTGCACGACCCCCAGCGGGTGTTCATGTCGCGCACCGCAATTTTGGGCATCGCGTCGCCCGGGCAGGTCGCCGCAAACTGCGGATAGTATGCCCGGCACAGCGCCTGCATATAGGCCAGCGCCTCGGCCTTGGGCGGCAGCGCGGGGGCCTCGGCGGCCTCTCGTTCGCGCCGGGCCGCGGCACGCGCCTGTGCGGTGCGCACCCAGTCGGCCCGCGCCGTGACAAAGGCGTCCACATAAGCCGCCGGCACCCGCGGTGACGCACTGGCCGCCACACTGCCGTCGGCCCGCACGCGCAGGTTGATGTTGCGCACTCGCCGCCGCGTCAGCGTGTAGGTGATGCCGCCCGCCGTCCGCTCCATGCCCGGCCCCCCTTTTGCAAAAGTATATAGTTTATTGTACACGCATTTGCCCAAAAGTGCAACAGTTGCCTGCGGCGGCGCATTGTGGTATGATACTGCCAAAAGGGGGCTTTTGCATGAAATCGCTGTTTTTTGTTCTGCCCGCCCTGCTGCTGGGCCTGACGGCCTGCGGCGCGCCGGTGGCCGCCGTGACCCTGCCCGACACCGTGCAGGTCGAAAAGACCCAGACCGCCGAGACCGCCGTCCTCTACGAGGATGCCGACGGGCGTGAGGTCAGCCCCCGCCGCGCCGCCCTGACCGAGTGGCGCTGGTCTGTGGCCGATGACACGATTGCCGAGGTCGATCCCAGCGGCATTGTGACCGGTCTGCGCGGCGGCTCGACCACCCTGACGCTGCAAAGCGCCGACGGGAAAATTTCCGCCAGCTGCCCGGTGCAGGTGTCCAGCCCGCTGCGCGGCATTGCTTTGGACGACTACACGCTGTATTTTGACGACGAGCTTGTGACCTGGATCACCGCCGACGGCACGCGCGAGTCCGACTACGCCTACGCCAGCCGCGTCGGCGCAGTCTGCCATCTTCTGCCGGAGGACACCACCGACCACCCCGCCGTGACCTATCACATCGCCGACGAGCGCATCGCCCGCTTCGACGGCTCCTGGCTCGTCCCCGTGAATTACGGCACCACGACCCTGACCGCCGACTGCGGCGGTTTTACAGCGCAGTGTACCGTAACGGTGGTCAGGCCGGAGGAATAGGCAAAAGAAAACGAGGGGATGTACAACAGCCCCTTTGGTGACCCTTCCGTCCATCTCCGGCGCCCTAAAAACAGCCCGCGGGGCTGTTCGATTCCCGTACTCCTCTACTCCCTTAAAAGTTTATAGCACAAGAAAAAAGCACTACCTCATTTGAGATAGTGCTTTTTGGTGACCCGTACGGGAATCGAACCCATGTTACAGCCGTGAAAGGGCCG
>ERZ839767.1113-NODE-1113-length-42560-cov-10.530714_pt1 | contig 42560 bp, 17 predicted proteins | sample MGYA00519879_ERZ839767 | MGnify/ENA primary metagenome ERZ839767 (study PRJEB31850, sample SAMEA3708852) | human gut metagenome | biome: human gut; feature: human-associated habitat; material: faeces | place: China | collected 2014 ... | reverse complement strand
GTAACAGCTAAAGCTACGAAAGATGGTCAAACATCAGATGCAAGCGCACCAAAAGAAGCTACAGCAGCAACACCAGCTAAACCAAGCCAACCAGTTGTCGATACAGACCTTACAGGTAAAGCAGGAACTAAAGACCCAGTTGAAGTGACTGCAGCACCAGGCACTAAGGTAGAATTGTTCGACAAAGATGGTAACAAGATTGGTGAAGCAACAGCTGATGAAAATGGTAAAGCTACGATCACGCCAACCGTTGATATTCCAGCAGGTAATGTAACAGCTAAAGCTACGAAAGATGGTCAAACATCAGATGCAAGCGCACCAAAAGTTGCGACAGATACCACAGCGCCAGCTAAACCAGTTGTGAACCCGGTTAAAGCAGGTGGCACAGCGATCACAGGTACAGCCGAAGCAGGCTCAACTGTAGAAGTCACTCTTCCAGATGGCTCTAAAGTATCGGCTAAAGCTGACCAAGATGGCAACTTCAGTGTACCAGTCAGCGGTTTGAAGGAAGGTGATACAGTTTCTGTTACTGCAACAGATGATGCAGGCAACACCTCTAGCTCAACATCAGTGACTGTAGGTAAAGGAATTGATAAGATAGCTCCATCAGCACCAGTTGTGACTACTGATCTTACAGGTAAGGCAGGTAGTCGTACTCCAATTGATGTTATTGCAGAACCAGGAACTAAGGTTGAATTGTTCGATAAAGATGGCAACAAGATTGGTGAAGCTACAGCTGATGAAACAGGTCATGCAGTAGTAGTTCCAACAGTTAACATTCCAGCAGGTACTGTGACAGCGAAAGCGACAGACCTAGCAGGTAATGTTTCAGGAGCTAGTGCTCCAATGTTTGCCACAACAAGTGGAACAGTAGATTCCTTTAACAATGGTAAGGGTTCTGAGAATACTCCAACAGTTGTTAAACCGACACTAAGTGGCAAAGTTGAGTCATCAACAACTTTAGCTAATCATATGAACCTTAAAGCAAGAGCAAACATTTCATCAACTGAAAAAGATGCTTCTACACTTCCAGAAACAGGAGACGAAGTATCTATCGGTGGCGTAGTCCTTGGTGGAATTCTTGCAGCAGCTGGACTTGCCATTGCAGGAAAACGTAGAAAAGAAGACAAAAATAGTTAATAGGTTAAATCCCTCAATATAGTTAGTTAGACTATTTCAGTTTTCGAAAAAGAGACTCATCCCATAAGGGGTGGGTCTCTTTTGTGTCTATTGAACGATGATTTTCACTTACATTAAAATATTAGATAAAAAATTGAATAAGAGAGATTAGCCCAATTATTTTTCTTTTGAATTATTAGTATTTTGAATTTCAATAGAATATTTTTACAAATGTTAGAGTCTTTATAATTATTTATATGAAAAGGTTTTAGAGGTTTTCATGAAATAAAAGTATGGTTGCTAAATAATTATTTATATTGATTAAAAATTAGAGAAAATACTTGCCTAAAGATTAAAAATAGGATATGATAGATTTCGGAAGAAGGATAATAAATGTATAGAGTGCGTGTTTTTCAGTAACGTCTTCGTTTTTGAAGTGCCTTTGGGGTACAACGATTAACATATAGGAAGATTATGAATGAAACAAGCAAATCATGTTTTTGAAAAAGTGACAAAATACGCCATTCGTAAATTGTCAGTTGGTGTCGGGCCAGTTGCTATCGGAACATTCTTGTTAGCAGGTGGTCTTTTCGTGTCTAAGCCAGTTTCGGCGGATCAGGTTACTACGGATGCTTCGGTACATATGGCCTATGTTACTGAAAATGAATTGACAGCTGAAGAGCAGAAGCAAGTGATTCATGCTATTCCAAAGGAATATCAAAATGATGATACTTTTTATCTGGTCTATAAACGTAAGGGAGACAGTCAAGCTACTCTTCCTCAGACAGGTAGTTCTGACTGGGCCGCAACAGGTTTAGGGCTGACAACAGCAACTTTGGCTGTGCTCCTATTTTCAAAAAAACACCGCAAAAAGATTATTGGATTGGTCTTGATTGGAGCAGCAGGACAAAGCTTACTTGTCCCTCTTGAGGTTCTTGCTTTGCAAAATAAGGAGTTGCAGGCATATAATCAGACTCTGACTGTCTCAGATGAGGCGGATCTAGCTAAAGGTGTTATTACAATCGATGGTTATGAGTATGTCGGCTATCTTCGTTACTCAGCTAAGCCTGAACTTGAACAACCTTTGGAGAATACTTTGAAAGGACTTGAGCCATCAAGAGAAGATAAAAACACAGCAAGCCGGGATGAAATAGATAAAGAAATCAGTTGGAAAAAAGGGACACAAGAAGTAGGTCACGAAGGCGAAGCCCTTGTTCAACCTGCCAATCCAGAGTATACTGGACCAGTTAGTGCTAACGGAACACAAGAAGCCGGTCATGAAGGCGAAGCCCTTGTTCAGCCTGCCAATCCAGAGTATACTGGACCAGTTAGTGCCAAAGGGACACAAGAAGTTGGCCATGAAGGTGAAGCGACTGTTCAACCTGCAGCCCCAGAGTATACTGGACCGATTAGTGCCAATGGAACACAAGAAGTTGGCCATGAGGGTGAAGCATTGGTTCAACCCGCCAATCCAGAGTACACTGGTTCAATCAGTAGCGATACTACAAGTGCTAATGGTACCCAGGAAGTTGGTCATGAGGGTGAAGCATGGGTTCAACCTGCCGCTCCAGAATATACCGGCCCAATCAGTGCCAACGGCACACAAGAAATCGGTCACGAGGGCGAAGCTCTAGTTCAACCCGCCGCTCCAGAGTATACGGGTCCAATCAGTGCTAACGGCACACAAGAAGTTGGCCACGAAGGCGAGGCTCTAGTTCAACCCGCCAATCCAGAGTACACTGGTCCAATTAGTGCAAACGGCACGCAAGAGGTTGGTCACGAAGGCGAAGCAGCTGTTCAACCAGCTAACCCAGACTATACAGGTAAACTAGAAGCCAAAGGAACACAGGAAACCGGTCACGAAGGCGAAGCAGCTGTTCAACCTGCAAATCCAGACTATACAGGCAAACTGGAAGCCAAGGGTACACAAGAATCAGGCCATGAAGGTGAGGCCCTTGTTCAACCTGAGAATCCTGTTCATACCCCAGTTGTCGGTAGTGTCACAGAGACTGAAACGCAAGCCATCGATTATCCTATCGAAGTGATTACGGATGATAACAAGTATGTGGATGAAGAAGTGGTCGAGCAAGAGGGTAAAAAAGGTAGCCAAGAAATCCAGAAAATTTACCAAACCATTGATGGTGTTAAGGTTGGTGAGCCGACTATTGTGTCAGGTAAGGTTATTGAGGTGCCACAACCTAGAAAAATCCGTCGTGGCAGCAAGCCTTTAGATGGCACAACGACCGAAGAGTCTATTGTAGAGCTTCCATTTAAAGAAATTGTCCAAGAAGATGACAGTCTTGAGAAGGGGACTTTACAGGTTGTCCAAGAAGGTCAAAAAGGGCAAAATAAAATTACCAAGGTTTATAAGACCTACAAGGGTAATAAGACTGCTGAAGAGCCAACTGTTACTGAAACAGTGCTAGTTCCTGTCCAAGATCGTATCGTTCGCAAAGGGACTAAGGTTTCAGAAAAACCAGTGCTTACACTGACACAAATTGACAAGGATGACTTGGGTCGCAGTGCTAAACTTAGCTACAACTTGACTAATCCAGGTTCAGCAGCTATCACGACTATTAAAGCGGTCCTTAAGCAAGATGGACAAGTTGTTCAAACGCTTGATATTCCTAGCACGACCTTGACTGCTGATTTAACAAACTTAGACTATTACAAGCCTTATACCCTCACAACAACCATGACCTTTGATCGTGGCAATGGTGAGGAAAGTCAGGTTTTGGCAGACCAAACTATCCAACTAGATCTCAAGAAGGTTGAGCTTAAAGATTTTGCACGTACAGATTTGATCAAGTATGACAATCAAACAGAAGTGGATGAGACTCGTCTGACAGCTGTGCCTCAGGATCTCACGAATTACTACTTGAAACTGACTTCTGCGGATCAAAAGACGACATACTTGGCAGTGAAAGCCATCGAAGAAACAACAGTTGATGGCAAGGCGGTTTATAAGGTAACTGCAGAAGCGGACAATTTGGTTCAACGTGATGCCCAAAACCATTTTGCCCAAACCTATAGCTATTACATTGAGAAACCTAAGGCTAGCCAAGCCAATGTCTACTATGATTTTGCTGAGTTGGTCAATGCCATTCAAGCTAATCCATCAGGTGAATTTAGACTCGGCCAAAGCATGAGTGCTCGTCACGTCGTTCCAAACGGTAAATCATACATTACGACCGAGTTTACTGGTAAGTTGCTCAGTGATGGTGACAAACGCTTTGCCATCTATGACTTAGAGCATCCATTGTTTAATGTTATCAATGGCGGAACGATCAAAAACATCAACTTTGAAAATGTAGACATCAATCGCTCTGGTCAAAATCAAATCGCGACGGTTGGATTTAACCTTAAAAATAAAGGTCTGATTGAAGATGTTAAGGTGGCTGGTTCGGTTACTGGTAACAATGACGTGGCAGGTATTGTCAATAAGATTGATGAAGATGGTAAGATTGAGAATGTCGCCTTTGTCGGTAAGATTGACTCTGTCGGTAATAACTCGACAGTTGGTGGGATTGCTGGTTCAAACTATATGGGATTTGTTAACAGAGCCTATGTGGATGCGACTATTACAGCTCAAAATGCCAACGCAAGTATGCTGGTACCATTTGTCACTTACATGCTTAACAGCTGGAAGTCAGGAACTAAGGCTAGGGTGACCAACTCAGTAGCCAAGGGTGTTCTTGATGTCAAAAACACAAGAAATGTCGGTGGTATTGTCGCTAAGACATGGCCTTACGGTGCTGTTCAAGATAACGTGACCTACGCCAAGGTTATCAAGGGCCAAGAAATCTTTGCTTCGAATGATGTCAATGACGAAGATGGTGGACCACATATCAAAGACCTCTTTGGTGTTGTTGGTTACAGCTCGGCCGAAGATGGTACGGGTAAAGATACCAAGAATCCGAAAAAACTCAAACATTTGACCAAGGAAGAGGCTGACAAGCGTGTTGAAGGTTACAAGATTACAGCTGATACATTTGTCAGCGAGCCATACGCGTTGAATACTCTTAATAACGCTTCTAGTCAAGCAGAGTTTGCCAATATTCAAGACTATAATCCAGAATACAAGCAGGCTTACAAGAATATTGAGAAATTCCAGCCATTCTATAACAAGGATTATATTGTCTACCAAGCCAACAAACTGGCTAAGGATCACAACTTGAATACCAAAGATGTGCTCTCAGTAACTCCAATGAATGACAGTAATTTTGTCACTGACCTAAGTGCCGCTAATAAAATTATTGTTCACTATGCTGATGGAAGCAAAGACTACTTCAAGCTTTCAGAGAGTTCAGAAGGTTTGAGCAATGTTAAAGAGTACACTGTTGCTGATTTGGGTATCGCGTACACTCCAAATGTCGTTCAAAAAGACCACTCAAATCTTATCAATGGTATCGTTGATATCCTGAAACCGATTGAGTTGCAGTCTGATCCGATTTACCAAAAACTTGGTCGTACCGGTCCAAACAAGGTCAATGCTATCAAGAACCTCTTCTTGGAAGAAAGTTTTGACGCTGTTAAGGATAATTTAACTAACTTGGTGACTAAGCTGGTTCAAAATGAGGACCATCAGCTTAACCAATCACCAGCTGCCCAACAAATGATTCTTGACAAGGTTGAGAAAAATAAAGCGGCCCTCTTGTTAGGTTTGACTTACTTGAATCGCTACTATGGTGTGAAGTTTGATGATGTTAATATCAAGGAAATCATGCTCTTCAAACCAGATTTCTATGGTAAAAATGTGGATGTCCTTGACCGTTTGATTGAGATTGGCTCTAAGGAAAATAATATCAGTGGTTCAAGAACATACGATGCTTTTGGTGAAGTTCTCGCCAAAAGTACCCTTTCTAGTGATCTGACTGACTTCCTTAATTACAACCGAAAACTCTTTACCACTATCGACAATATGAATGATTGGTTCATCGATGCTGCTAAGGATAAGGTCTACGTTGTTGAGAAGGCATCTCAAAATGAAGGTGTCGGTGAGCACAAGTATCGTGTTTATGACAACCTCAGCCGTGGTCTCCACCGCAAGATGATTTTGCCTTTGTTGACCCTTGATAAGACAGAGATGTTCTTGATTTCTACCTATGACACCATGTCTTATGGAACAGCTAACAAGTACAACACAACCCTAGAGAAGTTGAAACCTGAGATTGATCTGGCGGCTCAACGTCAAATCAACTATCTTGATTTCTGGCAAAGATTGGCCGCAGATAATGTTAAAAACAAATTGTTCAAAGATATTGTCAATCCAATTTGGGAAGGTTTCTATGTCTGGGGTCATGGTTGGCCAGGTTGGCCAGAGCGCTACGGTCAATTCAAGAACAGTACGGAAGTCTATGCGCCAATCCGTGAAATCTATGGACCAGTCGGTGAATACTACGGTGATAACGGAGCTATGGCTGGTGCCTATGCTGCCATCTACGACAATCCATATGATAATCGTGCCAAGGTTACTTTCGTCATGTCTAACATGATTAGCGAGTACGGTGCTTCAGCCTTTACCCATGAAACGACTCATATCAATGACCGTATTGCCTACTTTGGAGGTTTTGGTCGTCGTGAGGGAACAGACGTTGAAGCCTATGCCCAAGGAATGTTGCAATCACCAGCGACTCAGGGTCACCAGGGTGAATACGGTGCCTTAGGACTTAACATGGCCTTTGAAAGAGAAAACGATGGTAATCAGTGGTACAACACCAATCCAAACAAGTTGAACTCTCGTGAAGCCATTGACCGTTACATGAAGGGCTACAACGACACCCTCATGCTTCTTGATTCGCTGGAAGGAGAAGCGGTCCTCAGTCAAGGCAAGCAAGAGCTCAATAACGCATGGTTCAAGAAGGTTGATAAACAGCTACGAGGCAATAGTAAGAACCAATACGACAAGGTGCGTGCTCTAAGTGATAGCGAAAAGGCAATTAACTTGACCTCTATTGATGACCTTGTGGATAATAACTTCATGACCAATCGAGGACCTGGAAATGGTGTTTATAAACCTGAGGACTTTTCTTCTGCCTATGTCAATGTGCCTATGATGTCTGCGATTTATGGTGGTAATACCAGCGAGGGCTCTCCAGGTGCTATGTCCTTCAAGCACAATACCTTCAGACTCTGGGGTTACTACGGCTATGAAAAAGGCTTCTTAGGTTATGCGACCAACAAGTATAAACAAGAAGCAAAAGCGGCTGGTAAGAACACCCTTGGTGATGACTTTATCATTAACAAGATTTCTGATGGTCAGTTCAACTCTCTAGAAGACTTCAAGAAAGCTTACTTCAAAGAAGTCAAAGAAAAAGCGTTACATGGTTTGACGACAGTTACGATTGATGGCACATCAGTAAGTTCTTACGATGATTTGTTAGCCTTGTTTAAAGCGGCAGTCGCCAAAGACGCTGCAAGTCTTAAAACAGATAATAATGGCAATAAATCTGTATCTACAAGCCATACGACAAAACTCAAAGAAGCTATCTATAAGAAACTCCTACAAGAGACAGACAGTTTCACAAGTTCTATTTTCAAATAATAGGTGAAAGAATCCCTTTTGGTAAATGCCAAAGGGATTTTTGAATCTGTTGAGAATATGGGAAGTAGGAGCCTCTAGGTCAGTATTGGCAAGGGATTGAGAGAGATGTGGGGTGAGCTATTAAAAATTTTTCTTTTTAAAGGGAGAGGATTTTGTATTTTAATAAATATCACCAAAACTAAAAAATATGGTTAGAGTGACGAAGGTTTTTAATAAAAGATGGTTTGATATAAAAGTATTTTAAAAATTATAAAACTGACAAAACGGAGGATTGTGCTAAACAAAAGCACGAACGTTTTGAAGTTTCAAAGGACTTAGATAAAAGTTTTAAATTAATATTTTCTAATAAAAGTTAAACTTTTACACAATTATTAGTATATATTTGACAATTTAATAATTATAGTATAAAATGGAAATTGTATATAAAGTAATTTGGATATTGAGGAAATTTATTATTATGAGAGATATGTTTAATAAACGCCAACGTTTTTCATTGAGAAAATACAGCTTTGGTGTAGCCTCTGTACTTTTGGGAGTTTCAATCTTCTCAAATGCACAGGGTGCCCAAGCTGATGAAACGGTAGCACCAACTACCGCAGGTATGGAAACAACTGCTGAGCCAGATGTCGTCGTGGAGCAATCAACGCCAACAACATCAGTAGCTCCAGCAACAACAGAAAACGCACCAAGTTCAGTCTCTACTGTGGCCTTGGCTAGTGAACAACCACAATCAGCAGCTCAAAGCCAAGCAGCTTCAACAACTAGTCAAACAGCAGCTAGTTCAGAAGTAGCTTCTCAGGCTGTATCGCAAGCGAGCTCTGAGTCTGCAACAGCGACTGCTTCATCTGTAGCTACAAGTGCTCAAGCTCTTAGCTCAACAGCTGTAGCAGAAACTCCTGTTGCTGGTCAAGTATCAGCACAAACAAGTGCGGCTGCTTCAGTTGCGACTGCAGCAGAAACTGCAAGTGCAGAGTCTACAACTAACGCTGTAAATAGCGTCCTTAAAGTAGCGACTAGCGAGTTGGCCGTGACAAGCAGTGAATTGAATGCTGCTGAAGCAAGCCTTAACTCTGAAAATCTCATCAACGCTATGGGACTTGCGGTATCAAACCGTAGCCTTCGTACAGCTGATGCGGTTGCTGTTTTGACAAATGCTGGAGCAGGCTCAACAAACCCTGACTTGACAAACCTTGGCTACAAACTTGCCTTTTTGCCAGAGCGTCAACAATATTTTGTTAACATTGATTACATCAACCACCTCAAAGTCGGTCGTGATAACCGTGGGGTTATGAGACCTTATGACTACATTACAAATGGTAACTACATGGTTGTTGTAAACTATGCCAACCTTGGTATTATTGACTACGTTGATGAAGCAGGAAACAAGATTCCTGGATCTTCAACCTACCGTATCAATAACTCAACTGAAACAATCACAGCAAACGGTAAGACTTACAATAAAATCTACGATGCTGGTGTAACAGAACTTCCACCAGTACCAGCAGGATACCGCATCAAATATGCCTCTGCTGACAAATCTAAAGCTAATGCTTATGTAGATGTTTTGAAGTCAGAACGTCAGTACGACTATAACAACGGTATTGCAACAATCCGTTCAGAACGTACTTGGGACCGTAACCAAAGCCGTGTCGTTGACCTTGTTCAATTCGCTAACGGTTCACAAGGTTTGGATGCTTCAATTGATGCTAATGGTGGTGGTCAATACCTAGCTCCAGGTTACCGTTACCACATTATCGTTGAAAAAGACACTAAAGATGTCACAAAAGCAACAAGTCAAACAGTAACTTACACTGGTGCTGATACGAAGACACCAGCTGCTAACACTCAAAATGACTTTAGCTTCAACGGTAAAGAAGATCCTACAACTAATACGACAACTTGGACTGAAACGACTCACACTTATGGAACAGTCAAAACTCCAGTTGTTACTGGTTACTATGCCGATAAAGCCGTAGCAGGTGGCAAGACAGTTACTCCAGATGCACCAAATGCGACAGACACAGTGACATACAAAGCCTTTGGTAAATTTATCGCTGTGGATGAAAATGGCAATCCAATTCCAGGTGTATCAACAACTGCCTACACTAACGATCCTAATGATGCGACTAAGATGATTGCCATCGACAAGACGCTTCCAAGTATTCCTGGTTACACTGTTAAGGTTGTCCCTGCATCACCATCAAATCCAGGTGAAGACACTCGTGTCGTTTACGTAGCAATCGTTAACGATGTGACTAAGGCGACGAAACAAACAGTTACATTCCAAGGTGCTGGCGATAAAACTCCAGCTGCAGATGTGAAATCTGACTATACCTTTGCAGGTAAGGATAACCAAGCGACTGGTAAAGTGACTTGGAATGAAACTAGCCACACTTACGGTACAGTTAAGGTTCCTGTTGTTAATGGTTACTTTGCAGATAAAGCGGTAGCAGGTGGTAAGACAGTAACTCCAGATGCTCCAGAAGCAACTGACACCGTAACTTATAAGGCCTTTGGTAAATTTGTCATTGTCGATGAAAATGGTAACCCAATTGCAGGTGTGTCAGATACTGCCTACATCAATGATCCTAACGATCCAACTAAGATGATTGCAGTCGACAAGAACTTGCCAACTATCCCAGGTTACACTGCTAAGGTAGTACCTGCAACACCAGGTGACTTGTCTAGCGATACTAAGGTTGTTTACGTTAAGAATGATCAAAAAGCAAGTGTTGTTTTCCGTGATGAAACAAGTGGTTCAACCCTTGAAACTGTTGCTTTGGCTGGTAAGTCTGGCGAAGCGGTTAACTATTCAACTGCTGAACGTATCAAACACTATCAAGACCTTGGCTATGTCCTTGTAACAGATGGTTACCCAGCTGGTGCAAGCTTTGACTTGGATAGCACAGTTGACCAAACTTGGACAGTAAGCTTCAAACGTGTAGCACTTGACTTTAATCCAGACAATGCTCACGAACCAGGAACACCAATCTATCCTAACCAACCAAACGGTCCAAAATGGCCAGCTAAGGATGCTTACCTTAAAGATGTGACATACACTGTTCACTATGCAAGCAAAGATAACAATGCTAAATTGCCAGCAGACAGTGTTCAAAAGGCACAATGGAAACGTTCATTGACGCTTGACTCTGTAACAGGTGACATTCTTACAGCAGGTGAATGGAAGGCAGATAAGACTAAGTTTGACCTCGTCATCACACCATTGGTTAACGGTTACTTCGCTGATAAAGGCCGTGTGGCTTCTCAAGATGTGACTATGGACAGCAAGGTTGAGACTGTTACTTACACTAAATTTGGTAAGATTATTGCCGTTGACGAAAAAGGAAATCCAATCCCAGGTGTTGAAGCAGTTACTTACACAAATGATCCTAACGATCCAACTAAGGCTGCTATGACCCTTGTTCCTGAAGTGAAAGGTTACAAGGCTGATAAGACAGGTGTGACACCAAGCAATCCAGGTGAAGATACAAAGGTTGTTTACAAGGTGGTTAATGCAGAACCTGCTAAACCAGCAGTTAACAAAGAAGTTGGTACTATCGTCGTTATCTACCGTGATGAGTATGGTAACCAAATCAAGATGCCACTTGTAATCACTAACTCTGTTGGTTCAGAGGTTGATGTTCACGGTGACCGTTATATCTACCGTAACGGTGTGAAATACGAATTGATTCGTCAAGAAGGTAAATCTACAGACAAGATGACAGAAGGTCAAACAGTCGTGACTTACATCTACCGTAAAGTCGAAGATGGCTCAACACCATCAAACGGTAATGGCGGACAATCTGGAAGCTCAACATCTAAAGCTGTCAAAGCAACTTCAAACGGATCTAAAGGATCTAAGGGTTCTGGATCTGGCTCAGCAGCTGATGGCGCTTCAGATGGTAAAGGTTCAGATAAGAAGAAATCTGGAAACAAAGATGGTAAGAAGGCAGATGGTTCTGATAAAGCTAAAGAAGGCGACGAACAATTGCCAGTAACAGGTGAGACAGATAACAACCTCGCAGCAATGGGTGTTGTTGTTATGGGACTCATGTCAGGACTTGCGGCTATGAATCGTCGTAAAAACCAAGACTAAGATTTCCACACCTTATCTCTCATAAATTCCAGAAATAAAATCTCTCTCGAGTGAATTGCTCGGGAGAGATTTTTTGTCTTTTTAGATAAAACTCAGGAAAGTTCCTAAGGTTCGTGAATCTTTTAAGCAGTATTCAGTTTGATAAGGTACAATAGAGTAAGACAAAACGAATGAGGAGACTGTCATGAAGTTTTTACATACGTCAGATTGGCATGTGGGGCGAACCCTCAATGGCTGGTCTTTGCTGGAGGAGCAGGAGTGGGCTTTTCAACAGATTGTGGATTTGGCAATTCGTGAACAGGTGGATGGGGTTATCATTGCTGGGGATCTCTATGACCGTGCGGTGCCGCCTGTGGATGCCATTAAACTTTTTAATAAGACTTTGGCACGTTTGGTCTTGGAGGAGCAGATTCCTGTCTACGCCATCAGTGGTAATCACGATGGGGCTGAACGTTTGCATTTTGGGCGAGACTTTTTTCAACCCCAGGGCCTTCATTTGAGTACACGTTTGGAGGAGGCTTTTGAGCCTATCGAGTTGGGAGACTGCCAGATTTTTCTTCTTCCCTTTATCGATCCTATTGATGCTAGGATTTATTATAAGGATGATGAGGATAAGGAGATTCAGGGGATTGGTGATGCCTTGGCCTACATTCTTGAGGATATGGAAAAAGCTTTTGATCCCGAAAAGGCCCATGTCTTGGTGACGCATTTTGCGGTTTCTAAGAAAGATGACCAAGATGGTCAAGGTCTTCGAGAACTGATGCTGTCTGAAACCAGCAATACGGTGGGTGGGCTTACCAATGTGACCAGTGACCTTTTCAAGGCTTTTGATTATGTGGCTTTGGGGCATATCCATACGCGCTTTGCCAGTCCGACCCAGCGCGTGCAATATTCAGGTAGCCCAGTTGCCTTTAATGTCAAAGAAGCCAAGCGTAAGGAAGAGAAGGGTGTTTATATTCTTGAATTGGATGCAACTGGAGACTTGTCCCAGACCTTCCATCCTCTAGAGGTCAAACGACCGATTTTGGCCTTGCAGGCGCCTTTTGAAACCTTGATGTCACCTGAATTCTATAAGGAACAGCCTTGTCAAAAGGCTTGGTTTGCCTTTGATATTCAATTGTCCAGTCGTAAGGAATTAGAGGGCATCAATGTGCGTGCCCGTCTGGAAGAAATTTATGGGATAAACATTGTGGAAATCACCTTTAGTCGTTTGGGTGATGTCAGGGAAGAAAACGTAACTGTAGATCAGCACTTAAAAGATTTGGAAATGCAATCACCGCAGGAAATTGTCTCTGATTTTTACCAGACAGTGACTGGGGGCGATGTCTTGTCTGATAGACAGACTGCCCTTGTGGAAAGTATTTTTGAGGAGATTGGAAGGAGCCGACAATGAGACCAGTTCAGTTAGAATTGACCAATTTTGGACCTTATCGTAAGGAAGTCATCAATTTCACCCAGTTTGACCATGCTCCCCTCTTTTTGATTGGTGGTGACACAGGGGCTGGTAAGAGTACTCTCTTTGATGCTATGACAGTGGCTTTATTTGCGACGACCAGTGGTGATCGTAATGTTGAGGAGATGCGGTCGACCTTTGCTGGTCCAGAGGATGATTTGACCAAGGTGACTTTTTACTTCCAACAAGGCAACCACCTTTATCGCATTGAGCGAGTTCTCCAGCAGGAGAGGGCCAAGCGGGGTGGTGGTACGACCATTCAAAAAGCAACGGCTTCACTGGTTATTGTGGATAAGATTGGTGGTCAAGAAATTGAAAAGCTTGGGGATAAAATCAAGGAAGTGAGTGACCAGATTGAGCAGATTTTAGGTCTCAATGCCGAGCAGTTCAAACAGATTATCCTCCTTCCGCAAAATGATTTCAGCCGTTTCTTGAAAGAAGATTCCAAGACCAAGACTCAAATTTTGAAGAAAATCTTTGGAACAGGTATTTTTGACCGTTTTCAAAAGAGCTTGGAAGAGCGTCTGCGTCAGAGCAACAAGGATATGGAGAAACGCCAGGCTCAGCTAGATGGCCATTTTACCAGTCAGGTTTGGTCTGAGGAGGAGTCGGCTGTTTTGGCCCAAACACCAGCTTCTGAAAAATTGGCACGTCTTGAAGAGCTTTTGGCGCAACGTCAAGAAAATCTTGAAGAGCAAAAAAGCATCTTGAAGGATGCCCATGAGGACTTGGCTAAGCTACAGAAGAGTTTGCAGAGTGCTCAAGATGTGGCAAAGATTTTTCAAGAATTGGGGCAAGCCAAGGAGCGTTACCGTCTGGAAATTGAGGAAGGTGCTCAGGAACAGGCAGAGGCGAAAGCGCATCTGGAGGAATTGCAGTTCGCCCAAGGGTTGCAGGAAACCATCAGCAGCTTGAAGCAGTATCAGAAGCAGTTGTTGCAAGTAGAGCAAGACCTTGAAATTGCTCAGGAGGAATTAAAGGCTAAGGAGCAGGCTTCTAAGGAAGTCCAGGCTCAAAAAGAGGCGTTTGCAACCCAATCTGAGGATTTTCTTCAAAAAGAAGAGAAACTGGAAGCATGGAAAGAGGCTATTATCTATGCCCAGAGTCTTGCTCAAGAGCAGGAGAAAATCAAACAGTCGAGTGCTAACTACAAGAGGTTAGAAGAAACCTATCAGCAGGCTTCAAAAGAGATTGAGCTCCTTTCCCAGTCCTTGTCAGATTTGGAGGCTAATCGTCTTAGTTTAGAGAGTTTACATGAGGCTGAAAAACTCCTCCAGTCTGTGAGCTACAGTGTGGATAAGCAACTGGCTCAGGATCTAAAAGAATTAGAGGGCTTGAATCAGGAGTTGGCAAAGACGGAAAAACGTCATCAAACCTTATCTTTGGATAGTGACCAAGCTCAAGAAATCTTAAATGAATTGGAAGAGAAGTTAAGAACGACTTTGGCTTCACGTCGTCAGCTCATGATTGCCCAGTTGCAGGCAGAGTTAGAAGATGGACAGCCCTGTATGGTCTGTGGTTCCTTGGATCATCCTAAGGTCGATGGGACACAGGCTGATGAAGCGATCTTGAAGGATCTCATGGATCAGGTGGAGGTGCTTCAAGCTCAAAAAGAAAAGCAAGTCGCTACCTTATCAAATTGTCAGGCTAGATTGAGTGAAGTTGAGACTAAGCGCCAAGATCTGCTTGACCAAGTGGCTAAAGTTAAGTTAACTCTTGAAAAACACTATCAAGAACTGGAAGAGCAAGTTAAGGGACAGTTTGATTTTGATTTTTCAGAAGACTATGAAGCTGACCGTGGGCAAGCCTTACTCCGAAAGGTTAAGCAACATTATCAAGAACTTCAAAAACGCTATGAGAAGGAAGAGGCAGACCGTGTCCATTATCAAGAGGAGTTAGCTAAGGCCCAAGAAAAAGCGACAGATTTGGCTAAGAGCTATCAAGAGGCTAAGGCAACTCTCGATCAAGCTAAGGAGCGCCTAAAAGATTTGCAGGAAGCTCATCCAGAGCTGGAGTCTGTAGAGGTCTATCAAGAACGAATTTCCCTTGCGAAGCAGGAGTTGGACCTCTACAATAAGCAGGTCAAGGAAAATGGTGAAGCCTACAACCAACTTCATGCCGACATTCAAGGCATCAAGGGGCAACTTGAGAGCTTGACCAAGTCTAAAGAAAAGACCAGCCAAGAAACGAAGCGTCTATCGGCTGAATTAAATCAAAGTCTTAAGGCTGAAGGGGCGCTCACCAATGACCTAGAACAAATCCAGCTTTGGCTGCTTGAAGTGAACAAGCAAGCTATTCCTAAGCTTCAGGCTCAATTGACAAGTTACCAAACCCTTAAACAAGAATTACAGACCCAGATTAGTAAGGGCCAAGAGCTTCTCCAAAATCAAGAAAAACCAGATTTGGCCGCTTTAACCCAAGAGGTCCAAACCAGTCAGGAAAGTTACGATAAACAATTGTCTCAGGTTTCTGTCCTGGAGAAGGGACTTAAGGATGCGACGGCCACCTACCAAGCAGCTAAAACCCTACAAGACAGCAACCAAGAGGCCTTTAAGACCCACCAAGAACTCAGTGATTTGGTTAAGGTGGTTAAGGGAGAAAATACGGCTCTAACTGGTCGTCTCAATCTTGAGGTCTATGTTATCCGTCAGTATTTCCAACAAATCTTGGACTATGCCAATGCCAACTACATCGGACTATTAACGGATAACCGCTATTCCTTTGTCTTGAGTGAGGAAGGACGCAGGGCGCGTGATCACTTTGGCTTGGATATCAACGTCTATGACCAGTTGACAGGTAGTGAACGCTCCGTTAAATCCTTGTCTGGTGGTGAAACCTTTATCGCCGCACTGGCTATTGCCCTATCCCTCTCAGAAGTTGTCCAAAATACCAGCAAGGGTGCTGTCGTGGAAGCCCTTTTCATCGACGAAGGTTTCGGTTCGCTAGATAAGGAAGCCCTCACCAAGGCTATCACGGTCCTAGAACAAATTGGCGAAAACCGCATGGTCGGTGTCATCAGTCATGTGGACGACATGAAAGAAGGTATCGCTCAGCAACTATCCATCATCAAGTCGCACGATGGTAGCAGTCGCATTAAAATTGTGGATAAGGGGTAGGAGAAATCAGTTTATAATATACTCTATATCAGATAATAGTAGTTGTAACTCAAGTCAAATTTGTTATAATCAGCATAGAAAAAAGGTAGTTGAATCAACAACTACCTTATGTAGAATTGTTAAAAAGCTGATGGTTTGTATAACATATTTAATCCGTCCTACTCATAAAAAAGTGGGGACGGATTTTTTGTCATCATATTTGAAAATGATATAGCAAAAGCTAGTCAAGGTAATATGAGGCTACCTAATGTCTCCCTAATCCGTTGAACTTTTAGCTAGGTGAAGTAATTATCAATTTCCTCCTCATTTTTTAGTATATCCACCTCATCAACACCACAACTTACTGCTAATTCTATAGATCCCTGAAAAGCGATATTATAGTCAGGAGAAAATGCCTTTCCTAAAAGTTTATAGTAATTCTTAATCTCTCTCTGAAGTTGATGATTATATAATTCAAATTCATTATCTAAAAAACAGCTATATTCTTGTATCTCTTTTAAATAATCTGCTATCAGTAATTTCTCTTTCATTGTGAGATTATCTTTAGCGATTTCATATAGGAAAGTTCCTATAGTATTTCCAATAACAGCTCCTAAAATAGGTATTGGAATTACAGCATGTCCTAATATTGAGGATAATGCACTAACTGATACATCAACACATAAGATTTGCGAATTTAGTAAAAATTCTTCTTTTGTGATTAACTTTTTGCGAAATTTGTATGCTTCTTCAGCGATACCAAATGACGCGGTACACAATGAACTAGCTACTGCTGCAGGAGTAGCTGTGTAATTCGTAAGGGCGTATATCGTAATGCCCCGAGTACCCCCTTTAATAGCTCCAATTCCACTATCTCTAGAGATTTCAAGCCAATCGTCTTTTGTAAACTCACTAATAGTTTTCCCTAAGCGCTTTTTTTTAATTATTCCTGTTATAAACGCAGTACCCCCTTCTAGAGAAGCCGCTATAGCGGATATATAGGCTCCCTGTTTGAAAGTAGGTTTGCTTTTATTGTATATATCTCTTCTAATATTAGTATCAATATCCTTTATATTACCTTTTTCATTATAAATAGTGGTATTGATTTGATTCCTTTGTACCTCCTTGTAACTAACTTTCGAAGGTTCTATATCAGAAAGTTTGATGTTTCCTGTTGCGAAGAATTGATTTACTTCTTTCCATTGCTTTAACGAAAATTCACCGGTTTTAGTTCCCATCTGATTGGCTTGATTTTCAGAAATGGATAGCAACATTTTTATCTTTTCATAATGATTAGCAGGTATTTGATATTTTCTACCTCCATCTAGAAACCAAGGATATTTTTCATAGTGTTGTTTGATAGCAAATAATGATAAATGATTGCCAGAATTTACAAACTTTTGCTGTATTTCAATTCCATCACGGACAAAATCAAAAGGGCCATTATCATTAATCCAGATATATTTAGGAGCCTTTCCTAATATCTGTTCTCTTGCATTTCCAATCCCACATTCAGCAACTTCAGCAATAAAACCATGCATTCCTTTTGTCCCACCACGATTCTGTTCTATAATCGACTTATTTATCTGATGCATAGTAGAATCTAGTGTGTTTATTGCATCCTTAAAATTTTGATTTTGATTCTGGAGATTCTTTAATAGGTTATCTAGTCTAACTTGATTTATGTAATTCGTCCATGATGCAATTGCTTGCTCTTCATTACTTTTTATCACTCTTTTAAAAATCATTATGTATTACTTTCTACTGTTTTACTGAGCATTTTAGACAAAGTCTTGGTGTTGTTAACCAATGCTGCAAGTATCTGCTTGTCTTCAGAGTTAAGAGTTGAATAGTTAGTAGAGTCATAGTGCAGACACTCTTGAAATTGTTGAGAAAGTTCTACCTTTAGTGAAACCGTTTGATCAATTAGTTGTTCTATATTTACTCCTACTTTTCTTAGCTCGTTAGTAAGATTTTGGAGTTTTATTATTTCGTCTTTCTTTTTTTCTTGAAGCTTAAATCTTTTTTTAACGGTTAATAAAACACTTGCTAGTAGGGTAGTTCCGGCAATTCCCCAACCTAAAGGACCTGCAAGAGCTAATAAAGCTTGACCTGCAGCCATTCCTCCACCACCTGTGGCTAAGGCACCACCACCAAGCCAAGCTATGGCAGCGTTAGATGCAGCTGCCCCGCTTAAAGCAGAAATAGCAGTGCCAGTGGAGGCTGTACCGAAAGTTGTCGCAACCCACATTGCCGCGGTAGGAGCTGTACTAGCGACAAAGCCTCCAGCAGTTAAACCAGCTCCAATTAATTGGCTACCTCTCTCAAGATTCTCACTTTGTTCTTTCGCAAATTCTATTACTCCTTGGAAGTTTTGTTTCTCTATTTTTATCTCTTCAAAATCTATTACGAATTCTTTTGGGTGAAAGGCGATACTATTTATCAAGCACTCGACATCTGAAATAAGTTGTACAGTTTCTTCTCGTTCTTTTAATAGAGTTTCTCCTTTAGAACTAATTAGTTTATATTCATCATCGTATTTTTTTTCTGCTTTATTTAGTTCTTTATTTAACAAATCACTAGGATTTAGAATTGCATCCTCAACTTTTTCAATTTCATTCATAAGTGGTTTAGGTTGAATTTTAGGTTCTAGATTTTTTGATTCACAGAAATCTATATAATTAATTAAGTTATTTCTGTGTTGGTATAATTGGGATTTAGTTTCCTTAAATAAATTTTTATTGAACCAACCAACTTGTTTTCCTTCTATACAGTATTGAGAATACATTGAATGAATCTGCCTGATATCGGGTTGAATATCTTTCCATTTTTTATAAGCTTGTATTTTCCAAATAAATTTGGTTTTTAAGTTTAAGATGAACACAATAATGCTAAATAATGCCATTATAAAAATATAAGCCATTTTTTCTCCTAGAAATAAGTAGTTTTGATTTTACTTCAATTATAAGCATTATACGCTTATAACTCTTATTTTATTATATCACTCAGAAATAATGAAAGAAGAGTAAAATAAAAAAAATTACGAAATTTAGTAAAATTAGACAAAGAAAATTTATTCAATTTCTATATTTAGCAAATGGTGAGTAGTCAAGTCTATTTTGTATCGCTTTAATAGTATCAGAAAGACTGTATTTTTCGATTTGAAATATGGTTGGCTTTATTCAATTTTAGATTTTGAAAATATAGGTTTAGAAGCGTCCTAATTATCAGTTTTTTCTGAAAATAAAAGAAAATTTATTTGAAAAAAATCCCTCATAAAAAAGTTAATCTATTAGAAAATTAAGTGATACTATGTTATAATTTAATATGGTTAAGTCTCGATAAAATCAAGGAAAAAGTGTATAGAATGTGTTTACGGTCCTTATATCTTGTGACCGTAAAATGCTTGTCAGATTCTTAGACTGTTCCTTGCTATCTTATGAAAGTTTGAGACAGGAAAATAAAAAATGTATTAGCTAGAAAAATAAGAAATAAAAAATGACAGAAAAAATTTCCGTAATTATTCCCGTTTACAATGTAGAAAATCAACTCCAGACCTGTCTAGACAGCGTCCTGGGGCAGACCTATCAAAATCTTGAAATTATTCTCATCAATTATGGCTCAATAGATAATAGTGATGCCATTTGCCGTAGTTATGCTGCTAGGGATTCTCGTATCCTCTATTTTAAAAAGGATAATGGAGGGCTTTCAGATGCTCGCCATATTGGTATTCGTCAGGCTAAGGGAGCTTACGTCACCTATGTGGATGCTGAGGATTGGGTAGAGCCAACCTATCTAGAGGAGCTTTATAAGACTCTTCAGGCCCACAAGGCGGATATCGCAGTGGCCAATTACAGTGTCTATAAGGAATCGGAAGATCTCTTTTATTTTTATATCAAGGATGAAGATTATTATGAGCAGGTTTATTCACCCGCTCAGATTATTGATGGGCTCTTTGAAGAAAGCAATAACATTAACATCGCTCTGATCTCTGCGACAGGCAAACTCTACAAACGTTCCTTGTTTAATGACTTGCTTTTTCCAAAAGAGCATGCAGGGGAGGATGGCTTTTTCAACCTTAAAGCCTATCTCATGAGTGAGCGTACGGTTTATCTAAACAAGGGACTTTATGTATATCGTGAGAGTCCAGAGATGCCATCAGCGACTTGGATGCAAGACTGGATGATGACCTTGGTTTATGCCATGGAAGAACGCTTGGCTATTGTTGCTAGTCATGGTTTCCCTCTGGAAAAATACATGGTTACCTATCGTCAGATGCTAGAGGCTTGCTTGAAAAATGTGGAGGAGCAAGGTCTCACGGATTCTGAAGCCTATCGCTCAATTCAGGAAAAATTCCAGGTTTTGAGCTTGGCTCCTCAACGTTATGAGATTAAAAAGCATGCTATTGTCCTAGCGGCTAACTATGACTATGTTGATCAAGTGCTTACGACCATAAAATCCATCGTTTTCCATCATCGCAACATTCGTTTTTACTTGATTAACGATGATTTCTCTCAAGAGTGGTTTAGGGGGCTCAATCGTCATCTGGCTGCCTTTGGTAGTGAAGTGATTAACTGTCGTGTGGATAGTAGTCATATCAAGCAATACAAGACTAATAGCAACTATGCAAGCTTTCTTCGCTATTTTGTGGCGGACTTTGTGTCTGAGGAACGGGCCCTTTATTTGGATAGTGACATGGTGGTTACAGGTTCTCTAGAGGACCTCTTTACCCTTGATTTGCAAGGTCGACCTTTGGCTGCCGTGCGTGATTATGCTATTCAGGTTCAGGATCGCCAGGCGATGTTTGATGCTGGCTTCATGGTGATTGATACGGCTTATTGGAAGCAGTACAACATGAGACGCCACTTGATTGACATGACCAGCGAATGGCATGACAAGGTACCATTTGCCGAGCAGTCCATTCTAAATATGGTCTTCCGTAACAACTGGTTGCCTTTGTCTTTTGATAACAATTATGCGGTCACCAAGTCTAGTCTAGCCGGTTTCCATTTGCCAAATGGTCAAGACTATCCTAAGGTTCTGCATTATGCCTCACACCGTAAGCCTTGGTTGCCTTTAGCCTGCCAAGCCTATCGTGAGGTCTGGTGGTTCTATGCTCAAATGGATTGGTCAGGGGTCGCTGAAAATGCTGCCTTATCGCCACTTTCAGAGGATATGATTTATCCTAAGGGCCGTCCATTCACTTGCTTGGTCTACACCAACATTTCGGAAATTCCGCATTTGACGGATCTTATCTCGGCTCTTCCTAAGGTACAGTTTAAAATTGCCTCTCGTCAGCATGTGACAGATAAACTGGCCCAATTGATTACCTATCCAAATGTGACGGTTTACTCAGCCATTGCGGGCTTAAATGTACTAGATTTGGAATTGGTGCGGACCAGTGACTTGCTTTTGGATATTAATCCAGGAAGAAAGGTAGTAGAAATTCTTGATGCCTTTAGGTTTGAAAATAAACCGATTTTAGGGTTTGAGGACCTCAAGTCAACCAAGCATAACCAACAAACCTACTCAAGAGATCGTTGGAAAGAGATGGCTGAGACCATTCGCCAAATGCGTAAGAAGAGCCTGTAATCCTTTGTTTGGATAAGTAGGCTGAAATTGCGTCTTTGTCTCTTTTCAATCGAAATAACATCAGCCTGTCTATGGGCAGGAAATAGGAGTAATAGTGAAAAAAATTAGTCAATCGATAATCACCAAACGTGTCTTATGGACCCTCTTTTTCCTCTTTATTTATTGTTTGGGAAATCAATTGGTTCTACCGTTTGTAGATTTGAAAAATGCAAATATCTTTGGGGGAGCCATCGGTTCCTTGGCTTTCTCTAGTGCCATGATGGGGGGAAACCTCAGGTCCATGTCTCTTTTTTCAGTGGGCTTGTCACCCTGGATGTCGGCCATGATTCTCTGGCAGATGTTTTCTTTCTCTAAGAAAATGGGCTTGAAAAATCTTCCCATTGAGATTCAGGACCGTAGACGCATGTATCTGGCCCTGGGGATTGCCATTGTTCAATCTTTGGCAGTATCCTTGAATTTACCTATTGTTTCAGGGGTTAATGCTAGTCTCGCTATTTTCATGAATACCATTTTATTGATTGCGGGGACCTTTTTCTTGGTTTGGCTATCAGACCTCAACTCCCTCTTTGGGATTGGGGGCTCCATTGTCATCTTGATGGCAAGTATGATGGCCAATCTGCCTTATCAAATCATGGATAGTATTGAAAAATTAGGTATTGGTTGGAATGTCTTACTTCCTCTGATTCTGTTCAGTTTAGTATTCCTCTATGTTTCAGGGGTTGTGCAGAGGGCTAGATACCGTATCTCAATCAATAAAATCAATATTCATAACCGCTTCAAACAGTATTCTTACTTGGATATTATGTTGAATCCAGCCGGAGGGATGCCTTTCATGTATGCCATGTCCCTAGTCAGTATTCCGCAGTACGTCTTTATGCTAATTCAATTTATCCATCCTGAAAACAAGTGGACCAGTGGTGCCATCAAGGCCTTGACGGTCGGTCAACCTCTCTGGTTGGTTGTTTATCTGGTCATGCTCTTCGTTCTAGGGTTAGCCTTTGCCTTTGTTAATGTCTCTGGTGAGCAAATCTCTGAGCGTATGCGCAAGTCAGGTGAGTACATCTACGGCGTTTATCCAGGACAAGAAACCAGTGCCTATATCAACCATTTGGTCCTTAGACTTGGTTTCATCGGTGCCCTTTATATGCTCTTTATGGCAGGTGCTCCGATGCTCATTATCTTGGTCAATCCAGATTACCTGCAGCTTAGTATGATTCCTGGGACGTTCTTGATTTTTAGCGGTATGATTTACAACGTTAACGAGGAAATGAAAGCCTTGAAGCTTAACACTTCCTACACCCCACTTTTTGAAAATGTATAATATCTCACCCCTCGTGGGGTTGAGAGGCAGGCTGGTGATGCGTGATCGGTCTGCCCCTCAATCTCAAGTATTGTGATGAAAAGACAATGAAGGAGAACTCATGTATTATTTTATTCCAGCTTGGTATGGACAGACGGACGAATTTTGGAAGACGGTTATTGATCCTTGGTACCGTATCCACCAAAAAATCGAATTTGATGACAGCTTGCACCAAGTTCGTATTTTTCAGGATGAGGATTTAGCTCCTCAGCTTTTGCTTTTGGCCTACCAACCGCATTTGCGTTATTTCCTACATCGTCATGATGTCTTGGAAGTTGGTTATACGGCTATTTTTGACTTGATTCAGGGTATCACTGATGAAGAAATGAAAAACCTTCAGGTGACAGATTTGGAATGGCCAGAAGGCTCTACCTTTGTTCACACACCATTTGCTATCGTGGTGCAATGCCAACACAAGCGTTATGCCGAGATTGAGTTCGGTTCAGAAGGCTTTATTGGCATGATTCGCTACTATAAGGATGAGCAAATCATTCGTGAAGACATCTATGATGACCGCGGCTTTATTTCAAGTAGTCTCTATTATGAAGATGGACAACCAAGCTATCGAAACTACCTTAATGCCAAGGGAGTTTGGCAGCTTTGTCACTTCTTTGATGGTCGTGGGATTGTAGCCAACCCTCGTACGGAAGGTCGTTTTAATAAGAGTTACTATGGTGATCTTTCAGAAGTTATCTGGGAATTTTTGACTAAATTCTTGGAAGAAAAGGTAGAAGCAGAGGACCGTTTTGTTATCGCCTCAGATTCGCGTCATAACAAACACCTCTTCGACCACTTGCCAGCAGCCAACACTAAGATTTTGACTTGGTTCGCAGAACGTAATCAGGACGATAGTATTGACACCTATGGAGCTTTTCTGCCACAAGTGGACTTGTTGATTGCTGATCGTTACGATTACTTGGAGCAACTTCAAGTTGCCTATCCAGAAGAGGCTAAGAAACTCAAACACATGGCTTCCTTCGATACCCGTTTGGCTTTGGGAACCAGTCAACGTGTTAAAGAGTCTAAGATCTTCTATCAGGTTGACTTTGACCAATTGGATTTAGAGGCTATTTATCAGGTCTTGGCTTTTGTGGCTAAGTATCCTAAGACACAGGTTGAATTTGGAGCATTTAATGCCAATCCAGAGCAACTTGGTAGCCTGCAAAATCAAGTGGAAAAAATGATTGAAGAACGTTTGAGTCCAGAAGCCTTTGAAGAAGTTGTGGAAAGTAGTGGTGCAGAAAATAAATTGGAGGAAAATAACGAGATTATAAGCCGATTTTCTTTCCAAGACCTGCGTGACGAGACTGCGCTAATCAAGTCACTTCAATTTACACGCCTTATTGTCGACTTGAGTAAGGAGCCTAATCGTTATACACAGATTGCTGGAATTAGTGCCGGTATTCCACAGATTAACCGTGTGGCGTCTGAGTATGTGACCCATCAAGAGAATGGTTATATCTTGAAGCACTTGTCTGATTTTGAAAAAGGGGCTTACTACTATTTGGGACAGTTGAACAACTGGAACCGTTCCCTTATCTACTCTATTGAGAAAATTAAGGAAAATACAGGAGACCGTTTGGTGCAAAAATGGGAAAATTGGTTGAAGGAGGAGCAGAATGACCAAGGATAATCGTCTGAAGATACTACAAGTTGGATCATCCAACTGGTCAGAAAATCAGGAAATTCCTGAAAATATGAAATGGTACTATTGCAATCTTGGTCAGCTTGAGACCTTGCAAGAAACCATCGAAGAAGACGAAATCAAGGCTTTTACAGCGGTTATTGTGGACAGTCTTGAAGGTCTTGAGGAATTGATGGCTATTAAAGAGTATTTGATTCCTCACACTATTTTCTTTGATCAAACGATTGAAGTGCCAGATGAGAGCCTCCTTCAGTTTCTGAAGGAAGTTTGTGCTGTGCCGACTGATTTTTCAAATCAAGGACAGTTGCTCTTTACCCTTTCAAAAGCACTCTTTTCAGGCCAATACGGGGATAAGATGTCTCCTTTCACTACCCAGGTTAACCCCAATTTTACTGGTGAGGTGACCTACCATGGTCATGAAAATGTCATTTTAAAAGGTGATTATGGTCAAGATTTTAGTCCTGTCTTGGACTGGACCTATAATGTCAGAGCCAGCAAGGAAAATCCTATCGAGCTTTGGTTGGAATTTGAAAAAGAGGAGACTTGCGAGTGTCGTTTGATTCTCAATCTTTTGCCAGAAGGTTCGGTCGCAGGTATTTTTAAGACCTATATCGTTTCAGAAGAAGAAATGCGCAAGGGGGCCATTGTCCTTGATGAGGACACAACCTTCCTCCTCTCTGCTAGTCTTGAAATGAAGGGCAAAGGTCAGATTACAATTGGTGGACTCCACCAACGTTTGACCCGTTTCCAATTCGGTAAATTTGTACTTGGTGGTGGTATTCTCCACGACAGCAAGCGTCAGGAAATTAACTATTTCTTTTATCCTGGGGATTTCAAGCCACCTTTGTCTGTTTACTTCTCAGGTTTCCGTCCTGCCGAAGGTTTCGAAGGTTTCGGAATGATGAAAGGGATGGGAACACCATTCTTGCTCTTTTCAGACCCTCGTCTCCAAGGGGGAGCCTTCTACATGGGAACTGAAGAGCTTGAAAATAGTATCAAGGACACCATCCAACATTACTTGGACTATCTAGGTTTTGACAATAGTCAACTCATTCTCTCTGGAATGTCCATGGGAACCTTCCCATCTATGTACTATGGTGCGGACTTTGAACCTCATGCCATCATCATGTCTAAACCCCTAGCCAATGTTGGTACTATCGGTAATCGTGCCAGACTCTTGGCGCCAGAGGTCTTTCCAACAGGGATTGATGTCTTGCATTTGCAGACAGGCCGTTTGGATAATGAGGGTGTCGAGGCCCTTAATCAGAAGTTCTGGGATAAATTTGAAAAAGCAGACTTCTCAAATACAACTTTTGGTCTTTCCTACATGAAAGACGAGGATATGGATCCGACGGCCTACGAGGACATTACCAAGTCTCTCTATTACTCAGGGGCTAAGATTCTCAGCAAGGGAACGTCAGGTCGACACAACGATGATTCTTATACGGCGACAACTTGGTTTGTTAATTTTTACCGTATGATTTTAGAAAATGATTTTGGAAGGAAGGAGTAAGGATGTTCAGAAACAAGAAATCAGAAATCTTGTGGGGCTTAAACCACAAAGCCTACATGTATGGCTCAAAAATTGTTAAACGCCAAGATGGTTCTGTGCAATTTTACAATCCTTTGGTGCCATCAGGAACGGAAATCCAGTCTTGGATGGCTATCCAAAACTATCAAGCTGCTCGTACCCAGCCTGCCCTCCCACTTTTGAAAAAGGGCCATAGCTACGACTTGACGGCTAATCTCGAAGCTGTCCCAACAGGCTCAGTCTTTTTGAAAGTCAGCTTTTTGGACCGTTATGACAATGAAATCAAACAGCTCATTGAAAAGAGTACCCACATGACCTTTGTTTACCCTCACGAGGCCTATACCTACCGTATTTCCCTCTTGAGTGCTGGGGTCAAAGAGCTAGATTTCTACAACTTAAAACTGGAAGAAACAGGAGAAGAACATGTTTAAACAACTGAATCCTATTCTCCCTGTTAAGGAGATACTCAAGGAAATTAATGGCCTAGCCGATGAAATGGCTGGTTTGAGCAACCTTGAGTTGAAAAATAAAACGCAGGAATTTAAGGAGCGTTTGGCTCAAGGAGAGAGCTTGGACGACCTCCTGCCTGAAGCCTTTGCGGTTGTTCGTGAAGCGGATAAGCGCGTGCTAGGCATGTTCCCTTATGATGTTCAGGTCATGGGAGGCATTGTCATGCACCAAGGCCATATCGCTGAGATGAATACCGGTGAGGGTAAGACCTTGACGGCTACCATGCCAGTCTACCTTAATGCCTTGTCAGGTGAAGGGGCTATCCTTGTTACGACAAATGAATACTTGGCTATCCGTGACGCTGAGGAAATGGGTCAGGTCTACGAGTTCCTAGGTTTGACGATTGGTGTTCCCTGTGTGGAAGGCAGCAATGAGATGGAACCGGCAGAAAAGCGTGCTATCTATCAATCAGATATCGTTTACACGACCAATTCTAGCTTAGGTTTTGACTATTTGATTGATAACCTTGCTTCTAACCAAGACGGAAAATACATGCGTCCCTTTAACTATGCTATCGTCGATGAGGTGGATTCTGTCCTCCTTGACAGTGCCCAGACGCCTTTGATTATCTCTGGTGCGCCCCGTGTTCAGTCTAACTATTATGGGATGATGGATACGCTTATGACCACCTTGGTCGAGGGTGAGGACTATATCTTCAAAGAGGAAAAAGGTGAAGTCTGGTTGACCACTAAAGGGGCTAAGGCTGCTGAAAATTACCTTGGTATCGGTAACCTCTACGATGAGGAAAACAGCACCTTTGCCCGTCACCTGCTCTTTTCACTTCGTGCCCACTTGCTCTATAAAAAGGACAAGGACTATATCATTCGTGATGGCAAGAAGGGACCTGAAGTGGTACTTCTCGATAAATCGACAGGTCGTCTCTTGGAATTGACCAAGCTCCAAGGTGGACTCCACCAGGCCATCGAAGCCAAGGAATTAGTGGCCTTGTCACAAGAAACAAGAGCCATGGCTTCAATCACCTACCAAAGTCTCTTTAAAAAATTCAAGAAAATTTCAGGGATGACTGGTACTGGGAAGGTTGCGGAAAAAGAATTTCTCGATACCTATGGTATGAAGGTTATTCAAATCCCAACCAACCGTAAGAAACAACGTATCGACTACCCAGATAAGATTTATGCGACCCTACCAGAGAAGGTCTTTGCTTCATTAGAGTATGTTAAGCATTATCATGAAAAAGGCAATCCAATCTTGATTTTCGTTGGTTCGGTAGAAATGTCAGAGCTTTATTCTTCTTTGCTTTTGCGTGAAGGAATTGCTCATAACCTCCTAAATGCCAACAATGCGCCACGTGAGGCTGAGATGATTGCTGAGTCTGGACAAATGGGTGCCGTGACGGTTGCGACCTCAATGGCTGGACGTGGAACAGATATCAAGCTCGGTAAGGGTGTGGCTGAACTCGGTGGTTTGGTCGTTATCGGTACCGAACGTATGGAAAGTCAGCGTATTGACCTACAAATTCGTGGCCGTTCTGGACGTCAGGGTGACCCTGGTATGTCTAAATTCTTCGTCTCACTTGAAGATGATGTGATTAAGAAATACGGTCCATCTTGGGTTCACCGTACTTACAAAGAATACGCCATTAGTGATCACATCGAGCCTAAGGAACTGACCGGTCGCAAGTATCGTAAATTAGTTGAAAAAGCCCAAGAAGCTAGTGAGAGTTCTGGTCGTACCTCACGTCGTCAGACGCTTGAATTTGCAGAAAGTATGAACATCCAACGTGAGATGATTTATGCTCAACGTGACCGTCTCATCTACCACAATCAAGGTTTGGACACTGTTATCGACGAGGTTCTTGACGATTTCATCGACCAAGCTATGGCTGAGGAAGATTTCTCAAAAGCGGAAAATCTTTACCATTTCATCTTGCGTAATATCAGCTTCCGCATCAACGAAATTCCTAAGGATTTAGACCTCAACAATCGTGAGCAAGTCTTGGAACTCATCTACCAGTTTGCCTATCGTGAACTTGATGCTAAGAAGCAGGAGTTGAAAACCAAGGAACTTAACGAGTATTTCCAACGCCTATCCATGCTTAAGGCTGTGGATGACAACTGGGTAGAGCAGGTAGACTATCTGCAACAACTCCAAATGGCTATTGGTAGCCAACAACTCAGTCAAAAGAACCCTATTGTCGAATATTACCAAGAGGCTTACAAGGGCTTCGAAGCCATGAAACGTCAAATCAGAAAGGATATGGTTCGTAATCTTCTCCTTAGTCAGGTGCAAGTCACTAAAAAAGGAGATATCATCAGCCATTTCCCATAAAATAAGGAAATTATGACAGTATATAACATTAATTTAGGCATAGGTTGGGCCAGTAGTGGTGTCGAATATGCTCAGGCCTATCGTGCTAAGATTTTCAAGGAAATGGGGCAAGAAGCAAAATTTGTCTTTATGGACCTCATCCTTGGGGATAATATCGAGCATATGACTAGCAAGATTGGTTTTTCAGACGATGAAATCATCTGGCTTCATAACTATTTTACAGATATCAAGATTGCTCCATCGACCATTAGCCTGGCAGAAATTGAGGCTATTTTACCTGCCAATCCTGAGCGCAAGGAAGTAGCTGGTCGCCTCATTCGTTACCATTATCCACAGGATGATATGGTAGTAGCATGTAACCTTCGTGCGATGGACGAAGATGCAGTAGAAACAGTCAGCTATTTTGTCAACGATAAGCTCTTGCGCAAGGACTTTTACTCTTACACTCGTTACTGCAGTGAGTATTCTGCGCCCAAGGACAATCAAGCCAAGGTTTACCAACGTCGTTTTTATAACGAAGATGGGTCTACAGCCTATGACATGATTGTCGGAGACAATAATCAGGATATCTATCGTTTTCCTGATCAGGTTCTTTATGGTAAGCAAGAATTCCTTCGCTATTTCTTCAAACGCCTAGCCCTAACCAAGGATGATGTGGTCATCTTGGACCGTGAAACAGGTATTGGCCAGTTGGTCTTTGAAGAAGCACAGGCTGCTCGCCTAGGTGTAGTTGTTCACGCTGAGCATTTTAGTGTCAATCAAACTGATGACAACTACATTCTCTGGAATAACTATTACGAGTACCAATTTACCAATGCGGACAAGGTTGATTTCTTTATCGTGGCAACTGATCGTCAGAAGGAAATTCTGCAGGAACAGTTCCGTCGCTACACCAACTACGATCCAAAAATCTACACTATTCCAGTGGGAAGTCTGCCTGAATTGGTTGGACAGGACAAGCCACGTAAGCCATTCTCAATGATTACGGCCTCACGTTTGGCTCAGGAAAAACACATTGACTGGTTGGTTCGTGCGGTGATTGAGGTTCATAAGACTCTGCCTGATATCACTTTTGATATCTACGGTAGTGGTAGCATGGATGCCAAGTTGCGTGAGATTATTGTCGAAGCACAAGCTGGCGACTATATCCGACTCATGGGGCACGCTGACTTGACTGACATTTATAGCCAGTACGAGGTCTACCTAACAGCTTCAACCAGTGAAGGTTTTGGACTTACCCTCATGGAGGCGGTTGGTTCAGGTCTTCCTATGATTGGTTTTGACGTCCCTTATGGAAATCAAACCTTTATCGAAGACGGGGGCAACGGTTATCTCCTCCCTGTCGCTGAAAATCATGTTGTGGATGTCATCACCAAATCCTATAAGGATGCCATTGTCCGTCTCTATGAAAAAGGCAATATCGAAGCCATGCGTCAAAAATCTTATGACCTTGCCAAAGGCTTCTTGACCAGTCAAGTCAAGGCAGCTTGGAAACAGTTACTTGAGGAGGTACGCTCATGATATTCTTATGTGATTACTACAATCAAGCCAGTAAGGATCTAGCTTACTCACTTCAGGTAGCAGGCTATGATGCCACAACAGTTGTCATCAATCCAGATGGTTTTCTCCCTCAAGGCGCTCTCTCTCCTTTCACCTATTATGTGGAAGCAGAAGAGGAAACTGGTAAACCACGCTTTTTCAACCAAGTTCCTGTGCCAGCCTTTTGGGAAATTTCAGGGAACAATCAGATGGCGCGTGTGTCTAATCTTACCGAAGAACGTGCCCGCATCACCTACCCAGAAGGGAGCAAGGCTCGTATCGTTAAAAGTGTCGAATGGTTAGACAAGTCAGGAAAGATTCGCCAAGTGGACCACTATAACAAATATGGATTCTGCTTTGCCAAAACCACTCATGATGAGAACGGTCAGGCAGTCTTTACCAGCTACCAAACCAAAGAAGGCGACGAACGTATCTTGGAAAATCATCTCACCAGTGATATTCTCTTGACTTTACCAGGACAAGCCCTCCGTCGTTTCGCCAACCGTACCGAATTTGTTAAAGCCTTCTTAGCTCAGGTCTTTGGTGATATCAATCACATTATCTTTAATAGCTTGGCAACACCTTTCGTCGTCTCATGGACTATGCAAAATAAGGGTGCCACTGATGTCCTTGTCTGGCAAGAGCCACTGGGTGATATCCTACCAGGCAATATGAATGGTATCTTAGAGGATAATTCAGCCAGAGCCAATGCCATCATCATTCCTGATAAGGTGACTTATGAAAAAGCCTTGACGCTGGTGCCTGAGGATAAAAAACATAAGGTCTTGTCACTTGGCTATGCCTATGACTTCAAGGAAAATCATGGCAAACCTCGTAATGCCTTTATTGCAACCAATTCAGACCAAATTGAGCGTTTAGAAGCCTTGGTTGAGTCACTCCCTGATGTGACCTTCCAGATTGCGGCAGTCACTGAGATGTCCCCAAGATTGCTCTCGATGATGCGTTATTCAAACGTTGTGCTCCATCCAAACGCTAGCCACAAGCAGTTGGACAAGCTCTATCAGGAGTCTGACCTCTACCTGGATATCAACCATCATAATGAATTGTACAAGGCAACACGAACAGCCTTCGAGCACCAGTTGTTGATTTTGGCCTTTTCAGAAACAGCTCATGGACCTGTCTATACAGCACCAGAGCATATCTATGCCAGTCAGAACTATCCAGCTATGGTTGCCAAGATTAAGCAGGTCCTAAGCGACAATCAAGCCATGCAAGAGGCCATGCAAGCTCAAGAAGCTCAAGCCAATACTCTGACTGCTTCTGAGTTGGCCGACCGCTTACAATCACTTTTAGGAGGAAATCATGTCTAAAAAAGATTTATTCTACGGTGACGTTGAAGGCCGTATGGAAGAACTCAAGCAAAAGCCTATCACAAAAGAAAAAGAAACCAGAGGAGAGAAGATTAACAAAAGCTTTTCAATCATGCTCGGACTTGTTATTATCATCGGTTTGATCTTCACCCTTATTGGTTTGTTGAGGTAGTCTTATGATGTTAGTATTTATGGTTCTAGCAGTGATTCTTTCGGTTGCCCTTATCGTCCTAGTGACCATCCAACCGCGTCAAACGCAGATTTTCTCAACGGATGCCACTAGTAATATCGGTAAACCAAGTTATTGGGCTAGCCAACCGATTCGAAAAATGTTGACCTTGGCTATCAGCATAGCCCTCTTTATCCTCTTACTTATTTTTATGATTGTTTCTTATAAGTAAGTAGAGGACTTCCTACCATATAATAGAAAGAAGTATGTATGCGTGTACATTTTACGAATTTATTTGGGCAGTCCCCACGTAGTGTGGCCTTGATTGCCCAAAATGATACCATGAAGATTGCCAAGGAGCTTGGTGCCAATGAATTAGCAATCTATTTTTACGATAATAGCCAGGAGTCAAGTGGTGAATTAAATTCCCGCCTTGATGGTATTGTGGCAGGAGTGAGCTATGGCGATATTGTCTTCTTCCAGTCGCCGTCGTGGAATAGTGTCGCTTGGGACACTAGCCTCATTCATAAATTTAGGGCAGTGCAAACCAAACTTGTGATGTTCATCCATGATGTTCCACCTATAATGTTTCCTAGTAATTATTTCCTCATGCCTAACTACATTGAAATGTACAATCTTTGTCATGTAGTCGTTGTTCCATCAGAACAAATGCGTGATCGACTCATTGAGGAAGGGTTAACGGTCAAAAAGATTATTATCCAGGAACTTTGGGATTTGCCTCATAACCTTGACTTGCACAAACCAAGCTTCCAAAAGAAGCTCATCTTTGCTGGTAATCCAACTCGTTTCCCCCACATTCTCAACTGGCAGCAGGAGACACCTCTTCATGTCTATGCGGAAAAAGAAGAAGACAAGGATTATTCCAGAATTCAACTTGAAGGCTGGCGTAATAAACAGGAGCTCTTGTTTGACCTTTCTAAAGGAGGTTTTGGTCTTGTCTGGGGGAATTCAGAAAAATCTGAAGATGAGCTTGATTACTATAAGTTGAATATTTCCTATAAACTCTCTACCTATTTAGCTGCAGGCTTGCCAGTTGTGGTGCCTGACTATCTATCAAATGCAAACTATATCAGAGAGCATGGCCTAGGCTTTGTCGTTTCGAGTCTGGAAGAAGCAGACCGTTGTGTACAAGAATGTACAGAAGAGCAGTATGCCCAGATGGTTGCTAACGCACAATACACTGCCTACCTTATTAGCAATGGTTATTTCATCAAGAAGCTTTTTGTTGATGCTATAATGGCCCTTGGTTAATAGTTTTAAAAGAATTATCGAAAGGTAATTCTTTTTTTTGTAGACTTTTGAGCATATAAATTGACTTTTTATAAATTATTCAAATCGTTTTCACTTTAGACTTAAGGATTTAAGGAAGAGCTGTCTCTAATTAGGATTAATGTTAAAAAATAGTAAATAATAGCCTAACAGATGTAAAGAATTCGCCTAAAATAATTGATTGTAATTGTGTGACAATTTATCAAAAATGGAATTGTTGGATAATTTTAAATCCCAGAATTTTCAGCTTAAAAATGAGAAAAATAGAAACGAACAGCATAAAATCAGGGAATTTAACCGTTTGCATATAAACAAAGAAGACACTATTGATAAATAACAGAAAATTCAGAATTGCGAAAACCTTACATTTTTTGAAGAAAATGAGATAAAAAAGAACAATTTTTAGTCAACTTGTGTTATATTATAAAATGTAATTTCCAGATTAGGAAATAACTCATATTTTTTAGGAGGTAAATATGTTTTTTAGACGTAACGAAGGTGAATTCCGCGAAACTGATCGCGTGACTCGCTTCAAACTTATCAAATCGGGTAAAAACTGGCTTCGTGCCGCAACATCTAACTTTGGACTTTTCAAAGTTGTTAAAGGTGGCGCAGATACTCCGTCAGTAACAGTTCAAAATGTAGAAGAAAAATCTTCTCTTCTTTCAGGTACAGCTCTTCTTAAAGGGATTGCAGCAGCAGGTGCTGTGGCAGGTGGCGCAGTAGCAACTTACACTGCTCAAGCCGAAGAAACAAATGCACCAGCTTTGGAAAGCCAAGCAACTAGAAACCATGACGTATTGGCAAATTCTGAGGCGGCTGTATTGAGCGCTGCTCCAGTATCTGAAACAGTAGCTTCAGAAGCTCCAGCAGTAGCATCAACAAGCCAAGAGTCTACAAGCTCTTCAGTTGATGCTCAAGCAAGCACAGATGCTTCAGTTTCAGTATCACAATCTGTATCAGCAGAATTGTCACAAGCTATCTCAGAATCTGTATCACTTAGCAAAGTGAACTCAACATCTGAAAGCCAATCACACACTGAAAGCAACAGTGGTTCACACTCAGAATCATCTTCAGCTTCAGAATCAGCAACTTCAACAGCTGCAACTGCATCAGAAACAGCTACTCAAGAAGATGAAAAAACTATCTTGGATCAAAACGTTTCAGAAGCAGAATTGCTTGTAAATATTGCTAAAGATTATCAAGCTAAGTTGACTGATACAGCTGCTAAAGCTGAAATCCAAACTGCTATCGCAACAGTTCAAGAAGAAGTTGCTAAATCAACAACATTGCTTGCTGCATCAGTAACAAACGCTGCTTACGCAGAACAACGTGAGCGCCTTGGTAACGCTGTTGACAACATGATGACTAAGATCACTGACAACGGCTTCACAGGGAACTCAGTAGTTAACGGTGTTGCAGCAGTGACAGCACAGTTGGCACCAATCTCAACAAGCACTACTGGTAATGTAGATACTAACCCAGTTATCTCAAATGCGAATGGTGCAACGATTGAAGATGCAGCCTTCAACGAAGCTGGCTATGCTTTGGATCCAAACGCTGATCGCTTCACTTTCGGTGTATGGCAATTCCTTAAAACAAACCACGCTACTGGAGCTAAAACAAACTTTGATTATTATGCGACTCTTTCAGTAGACCGTTCAGCTATCACTGGTAGCCTTTCAGCTAATCCAGATGTTTACTTGCGTATTGTGAAGAAATCTGATGGATCAGAAGTTTACACTCGTACCATCAAAGCTGGAGAAAGCAACATCTCACTTCCAAGCTACATCACTAACAACAACTCTGATGTAACTAATACTTTGACATACGCACCTGCTAACGGAACTAATCCAGGTAACGTAACCTTCTCATTGGTAAATGCTAACCTTGAGTATGAAACACTTCAAATCCGTGATACTAACTACCCAGGTAACCAAGGTGAAGACAAACAAAACGTTCAAACTTCTGTTCCTTATGCTAAAGCTGATCAAACAACTTACTATAAAGTCGTTGACAGCAGCAAGTACACAGAAGGACAAACATATAAACCAACTGGAAATGAAACAGTTCTTGCAAGCTATACTCAAACAGGTCTTGCAGGGCAACAATTCACAGCTTCAGGAAATCGTGATGTTGCCGGTTACAAACCTGTAGCTGCCACAACAGATTCAACACAGAAAACATCTGGTATTCTCGGTAAGGGTGTTGTTGGACAAAAACTTGTCGAACTTCAAGGTGGAGCAAACCACTACTATGTGAAACGTATTTCTGAAATCGTTGATACTGATGGCTCAACTGTAACGAAATTCTACGCTCTTGATCCATCTCAAGTGAATAACTTTGCTACATCTGATATTGGTACTGAAGATGTATCTAAGTACACACTCATCTACACAAGTAAAGTTAACAAAGCTGGTGAAGAGTGGAAGGCTGATGAGACAAAAGTTACAAGAGTAAACAGTAAAAATGGTGACTACTATCTTGAAGTCAACGAAACTGCTGGAAGCAAATCACTCGTTATCACTGGTTGGTCGTCTACTACTGAGACAGATACTTATAAACAAATGGATGGAACTCTACACACTTATCCACGTCCATTCAAAGGTGCTCCAAGCACATCATTGACACCTGCGGGTGCTGGTAACAACAGTTACAATGTCATTGCTGGTAAAGTTCCAGAGATTCAAGCAGAAGGATCTGTAGCGAATGACCCTACAGCTCCAAACGGAAAAGTATACTCTAACTTGAAGGGTTACTCATCATTCTCAAACAACTACTCAATTCCAACTGCGATTAAACCATCAACTGATGTGAACTATTACTTCGTGAAGATGAATGATTCTGAGTCTGCATCTCAATCACAATCATTCTCAAACTCTGCATCAAACTCGCAATCCGAGTCAGAAGTAGTGTCTAAGTCACAATCTTCATCAGAATCAGAAGTAGTGTCTAAGTCACAATCTTCATCAGAATCAGAAGTAGTATCTAAGTCACAATCTGTGTCACAATCTGAGTCAGAAGTAGTATCTAAGTCACAATCTGAGTCAGAAGTAGTATCTAAGTCACAATCTCTATCAGAATCAGAAGTAGTGTCTAAGTCACAATCTGTATCACAATCTGAGTCAGAAGTAGTGTCTAAATCACAATCTGTATCACAATCAGAAGCTGTTTCTAAGTCACAATCTGTGTCACAATCAGAATCAGAAGTAGTATCTAAGTCAGAATCTCAATCAGAATCTGATACAACATCAGCTTCTAAATCTGCATCAGAATCAGAAGTAGTGTCTAAGTCACAATCTGTATCACAATCAGAATCAGAAGTAGTGTCTAAGTCACAATCAGAATCAGTAAGCGCATCAGAGTCAGGGTCTGCGTCAGAGTCAGCAAGTGCGTCAGAATCAGCAAGTGCATCTGAGTCAGCAAGTGCGTCAGAGTCAGCGTCTGCATCAGAATCAGTAAGCGCATCTGAGTCAGCATCTGCATCAGAATCAGTATCAGCATCAGAATCAGCAAGTGCATCTGAGTCAGTTTCAACTTCAGAATCTATCTCAGTTTCACTTTCACTCTCTGAGTCAACTTCAATTGTTACAAATAACTCAGAATCTGAATCAACATCTTCTTCTGAGTCAGCGTCTGCATCAGAATCAGCTTCATTGAGCGATTCAGTTTCAGCATCTGCATCAGAATCAGCATCTGCATCTGAGTCAGCATCTGCATCAGAGTCAGCGTCTGCATCAGAATCAGCATCTGCATCTGAGTCAGTGTCTGCATCAGAATCAGCAAGCGCATCTGAGTCAGCATCTGCATCAGAATCAGCAAGTGCATCAGCTTCAGTATCTGCATCAGAATCAGCAAGCTCTTCAGAATCAACTTCTGTATCTGAATCAGTATCAGCTTCTGAATCTTACTCAGCATCTGCTAGCCTTTCAGAATCTACATCAACTTCAACTTCAGTTTCAGAATCACTTTCAAGCTCTGAATCAACTTCAGTTTCAATTTCTGAATCAATGTCAGAAAGTGAAACTCCTAAAGTTGGTGAAGTAATCATCACTTACATCCGTGAGAATGATGGTAAAGAAATCCAAAAACCACGTCAAGATACACCAAACTCACCATATGACACTCCATATAACACAACTGAGGAAGGTGAAAAACCTAACACAATCAAGACTCCAGATGGTAAGACATACAAGATCGTACCAAAAGGTGACTACCCAGTAGGTAAAGTTGACGGTGACGGACACCTTGAATCATCTGATCCAATTAAAGGTAAAGTTGATAAACCTAAATCAACAATCACTTACGTTTATAAAGAAGTGAAGGGTGACGTTTACGTTCACTATAAAGACACTGACGGTAACACAATTAAAGATGATGTCACTGACGAAAAAGATCAACCAGTTGATAAAGATTACGATACAGTAATTGACAACCGTCCAAAAGAAATCCAATACAATGGTAAGACATATGAATTGGTACCAGCAGGTAACTACAATGTAGGTAAAGTTGACGAACAAGGTCACCTTGAGTCATCAGACGCTACAACAGGTAAGGTTATCGAAGGACGTAAAGACGTTACTTACATCTACAAACTTAAAGAACAACCAGCACAACCTAAGGGTAATGTATATGTTCACTACGTAGACACTGAAGGTAACACAATCAAAGCATCTGTAACAGATGAATTGGCACAACCAGTAGGTAAAGACTACGATACAGTTGTAGATAACCGTCCAAAAGAAATCGAATTCGAAGGTAAGACATACGAATTGGTACCAGCAGGTAACTACAAAGTAGGTCAAGTCGACGAACAAGGTCACTGGACAGGTGATGACGCTACAACAGGTAAAGTTATAGAAGGTGATAAGAACGTAACTTATGTCTACAAACTTAAAGAAGATCCAACGAAACCTAAAGAAGGTGACGTAATCATCACTTACGTAGACGAAAAAGGTAAAGAAATCAAGAAACCTCGTCAAGACACACCAAACTCACCATATGATACTCCATATAACACAACTGAGGAAGGTGAAAAACCTAAGACAATCAAAACTCCAGACGGTAAGACATACAAGATCGTACCGAAAGGTGACTACCCAGTAGGTAAAGTTGATGGCGATGGACACCTTGAATCATCTGACCCAACTAAAGGTAAAGTTGATAAACCACGTTCAATCATCACTTACGTCTACAAAGAAGTGAAGGGTGACGTTTACGTTCACTATAAAGATACTGAAGGTAACACAATCAAGACTTCAGTTGTTGATGAAAAAGATCAACCAGTCGATAAAGACTACGATACAGTAGTAGACAATCGTCCTAAGACTATCACAACAACTGATGGTAAAGTTTACGAATTGGTACCAGCAGGTAACTACACTGTAGGTAAAGTTGATGGACAAGGTCACCTTGAGTCATCAGACGCTACAACAGGTAAAGTTATCGAAGGACGTAAAGATGTTACTTACATCTACAAACTTAAAGAACAGCCAGCACAACCTAAGGGTAATGTTTACGTTCACTATGTAGATGAAAATGGTAACACTATCAAACAATCTGTAACAGATGAATTTGGTCAACCAGTAGGTAAAGATTACGATACAGTAATTGATAACCGTCCTAAGACAATTGTTACTGCTGATGGTAAAGTTTACGAATTGGTACCACAAGGTAACTACCCAGTAGGTTCTGTAGATGGTGATGGTCACTTGACAACAACTGACCCAGTAACTGGTAAAGTTATCGAAGGTGATAAGAACGTAACTTACGTTTACAAACTTGTCGATACAACTCCAGAAAAACCAGTAACACCAACTCCAGGTAAACCTGAACAACCAACTCCAGGTAAACCAGTTGATCCAGCTCCTAAAGCTCCAGCTAAAGCTACTCCAGTTAAACCTGCACAAGAAATGGCACAATTGCCAAACACTGGTGAAGAGTCTAACGTAGCAGCTACAGCAGCTCTTGGATTGCTTGCAACTGCATCTGGATTGGCTCTTGCGGCAAAACGCAAAAAAACTGAGGAATAATATTCCTTCGACTTACCCCTAAAACTTATGAGTGACTAGTCCTAATAAAAACTAACTACTCTTAAGTAAGAATAAGCCGATTAGCTTCGTTCTAAAAAAGACACATTCCGATATGGGATGTGTCTTTTTGTCGTGTTTGAAAATAAGAGAGGCTATCTTAAACGTTAGTCTAAGTCTCATTTAGGCTTAGTATTAGAGAGTAAAGGCTTAGTTTAGTAAGCTAAAATCTTAGATGTGGAAGAAGTATACTTTGAATTTTAAGACAACTTTAAGATACGTATTGCAAAATGTAAAATGGATGAAAATGCTATGAAATGAGTATTTTCATTGTTTGTACAGCATAAAGCGTTTGCAATTATTTTTTTAGGGAAATAAAGTCTTATATTAGAACTTATAAGAATTATATGATAAAATTTATCAGTGAGTTTTAATTCATAAAACAAGAATGGAGTAGATATGTTTTTTAGAAGGAACGAAGGGGAATATCGCGAAACTGATCGCGTGACTCGTTTTAAGTTGATTAAATCAGGTAAGCAATGGCTTCGTGCTGCGACATCTAACTTTGGACTTTTCAAGGTCGTTAAAGGTGGGGCAGACGCACCATCAGTTTCAGCGCAAAGTGTTGAAGAAAAAACACCGCTTCTCTCAGGGCAAGCTCTTCTTAAAGGGATTGCAGCGGCGGGAGCAGTGGCTGGAGGCGCAGTGGAAACTTATACAGCCCAAGCGGAAGAAACGACAACTCCAGCTTTGGAAAGCCAAGTAACTGCTAATCAAGATGTGGCAGTCAACTCTGAGTCAGTTGTATTGAGTGCGGCGCCAGCTTCAGAAGCTTCAGCAGTAGCATCAACTAGCCAAGAGTCTACAAGCTCTTCAGTGGATGCTCAAGCAAGCACAGAAGCATCAGTTTCAGTATCACAATCTGTTTCTCAATCCATTTCTGCTGAATTGTCACAAGCGATCTCAGAATCTGCGTCACTCAGCAAAGAGTACTCAACCTCAGATAGCCAGTCACAAACTGAAAGCACAAGTGGGTCAAACTCAGACTCAGCTTCTGATTCAGCAACTTCAACAAGCTCAGTTGCTTCAGAAACTGCAAGCCAAGAGGATGAAAAAACTATCTTGGATCAAAACGTTTCAGAAGCAGAATTGCTCGTTAATATCGCTAAAAACTACCAAGCAAAATTAACAGACACAGCGGCCAAGGCTGAAATCCAAACGGCTATTACAACAGTTCAAGAAGAAGTCACTAAGTCAACAACATTGATCGCGGCATCAGCAACAAACGCAGCTTACGCAGAACAGCGTGAGCGTCTTGGTAATGCCGTCGATAACATGATGACCAAGCTTACAAATGCTGGTTTCAATGGAAACTCTATAGTGAATGGCACTCCAGCTATCACTTCAAACCTTAACCTTGCGACTGGTGAAAGTAAGGTTTACACAGGAGCTGGAACAGATACAAACTATAATGTTCCAATTTACTATACATTGAAAGTGACAAATGACGGGACAAATCTGAATTTTGTCTACACTGTTTCCTATGTTAATCCTGCAACATCAACCCTTGGGAATATTTCAAGAATGTCTCCTGGATATTCTATCTATAATACAGGAACAACATTCCAAAAGATGTTTACTCTAGGTACGGGACTTACTCCTCCAACAACTGTAACGTCTTATATTACAGATAAAAATGGTAACCAAGTTGCAAATCCTAAGGCTAATACAACACCAGTAACAACGGATGATGGCGGTTACAGTTGGGGACAAATTTTCCAAATGAATGGTTTTCAGGCCAAGAATAGTTATGGTTTAACATCGACTTGGACTGCTAAAATCACTGGTGATGACACATCCTTCACATTCTCACCTTTTGCAGCTAAGACTGATAAGACTAGTGTAAACTTCTTTAATGGCAGTCAGGTTATCGAGTCAGAATCTGAAGCAGATACAACGAGTGCATCTTTAAGTACATCTCAGAGCCTCGTAGAAAGTGCTTCAACAGTAGAGTCACAATCTGTATCAACAAGTAAGGTAGAATCTGCATCAGTTTCAGCATCTGAGTCAGAGGTTGTTTCATCTTCTCTTTCTCAATCAGAGGAAGCATCAGCATCTCTTTCAGAGAGTATCTCAGAAAGTCTTCTTGAAAGTGCCTCAACAAGTGCTTCAGTGAGCGCATCACAGTTGGAGTCAAATTCAGTCTCTGCTTCAGAGAGTGCGTCAGTTTCAGAATCACAGTCTGCTTCAAACTCAGAGTCAGCATCGGTAAGTGCGTCAATTTCTGAATCACAGTCTGTATCTAATTCAGAATCCGCTTCAGAAAGTGCGTCAGTTTCAGAATCACAATCAGTGTCTAATTCTGAATCAGCGTCAGAGAGTGCGTCAGTTTCTGAATCACAATCTGCTTCAAACTCAGAGTCAGCGTCAGTAAGTGCGTCAGTTTCAGAATCACAATCAGTGTCAAACTCAGAATCAGCGTCAGAGAGTGCATCATTGTCTGAATCACAGTCTGCTTCGACTTCAGAGTCAGCGTCAGTAAGTGCATCAGTGTCTGAATCACAATCTGCTTCAAACTCAGAGTCAGCATCGGTAAGTGCGTCAGTAAGCGAATCACAATCAGTGTCTAATTCTGAATCAGCATCAGAGAGTGCTTCTGTATCAGAATCACAGTCAGTGTCTAACTCAGAATCAGCATCAGAAAGTGCGTCAGTTTCAGAATCACAATCAGTGTCTAATTCCGAGTCAGCTTCAGAAAGTGCGTCAGTTTCAGAATCACAGTCTGTCTCAAATTCAGAATCAGCTTCAGAGAGTGCGTCAGTTTCTGAATCACAGTCTGCTTCAAACTCAGAATCAGCGTCAGTAAGTGAATCAATTTCAGAATCACAATCAGTGTCTAATTCAGAATCAGCATCAGAAAGTGCGTCAGTTTCAGAATCACAGTCTGTCTCAAATTCAGAATCAGCTT
>ERZ839767.1111-NODE-1111-length-42585-cov-4.967976_pt1 | contig 42585 bp, 38 predicted proteins | sample MGYA00519879_ERZ839767 | MGnify/ENA primary metagenome ERZ839767 (study PRJEB31850, sample SAMEA3708852) | human gut metagenome | biome: human gut; feature: human-associated habitat; material: faeces | place: China | collected 2014 ... | reverse complement strand
GGGAAGTATTCAGCTGGCTGTGCAGGGCATGCAAGCCGGTGCATTCGATTTCGTAACCAAACCGTGGAATAACTTGGCGCTTCTGAAAACAGTGCAAACGGCTATCGAACTGAGTGGCACGGAAGAAAAGGAGGAGAGCTTGGTGGAAGGAGATTGTCGGTTTGAAAAGATAGTGGGTCGCTCGAAAGCTTTGCAGGACGTCTTGCGGATAGTCAGCCGTATTGCCCGAACCAACGCTTCGGTGCTGATAACGGGGGAAAGCGGTACGGGAAAAGAACTGATAGCGGAGGCGATTCACCGAAACAGTCCGCGTAGCCGTTCGCCTTTCGTTAAAGTCAATTTGGGAGGCGTGTCGCAGAGTCTGTTCGAGAGCGAGATGTTCGGACATAAGAAAGGGGCGTTTACCGATGCATTTACCGACCGGATAGGACGTTTCGAAATGGCGGATAAGGGGACTATCTTTTTGGATGAAATCGGAGAGCTGGACTTGTCGTGCCAGGTGAAGCTGTTGCGTGTCTTGCAGGACCAGACTTTTGAAGTGCTCGGAGATAGCCGTCAGCGTAAAGTGGATGTGCGGGTGGTGAGTGCTACCAATCGCAACCTGGTGCAGATGGTGAATGAACATACTTTCCGGGAAGACCTCTTTTATCGCATAAACCTGATAACTATACATTTGCCTGCTTTGCGCGAACGGCGTGAGGACATTCCTTTGCTGGTGCAACATTTTGCGCGGATGCAAGCCGGAGAGAACGGGCTGCCTGCGGTGGACATCTCTTCCGAAGCGATGGATTACTTGCAGCAGTTGCCTTATCCGGGAAATATCCGTGAATTGAAGAATCTGGTGGAACGCACGTTGCTGGTTTCAACCCATAGAGTGCTTACTGCCGCCGACTTTGAGGCTAATTATCATCCGTCGGCTTCTTTGCCGGTGGCTTCGGAAGTCACCTCGGGACTGACCTTGGAGGAGATGGAGAAACAAACCATCTTGCAAGCGCTCCGGCAACATGGAAATAATGTGTCGCAGGCAGCTTTGCAGTTGGGACTGAGCCGGGCGGCGTTATACCGGCGTATGGAGAAGTATCACATTCAATTTTAAAAGGAGGCCGTTTTATGCGTATCCGTACCTATTTTATCCTGTTTGTACTGCTGATAACAGTTAATTTTATAGCAGCCCGTTGGAATTTCGGATTGTCCGATTCGACTCTTTACATTGTGCTGCCCATTCTATGGCTGGTTACATTGGCTTGTCTCGTACTGTTTTATAAGAAGATAGTGAAGCCGCTTCGTTCGATAGATATCGGTATGCTGCTGTTGAAAGAACAGGATTTCAGTTCGCGCCTGAGTTTGGTAGGGCAGTATGATGTGGATAAGATTGTGCAGATATTCAATAGAATGATGGACCAATTAAAGAACGAACGGCTGCGCATCAGGGAGCAAAACCAGTTTCTCGATTTGCTGTTTCATGTATCTCCCATGGGAATACTGATACTCGATTTAGACGGGAAGGTTTCGTCGATGAATCCCGCTTCGGAACGTTTCCTTGGAGTCTCGTTCGAGCAGATGAAGGGGAAAGCGCTGAGTGAACTGCATTGGGAGTTGGCTGCAGAATTGCAGACATTGGCTGTGGATGAGACCAAAACGGTACGCCTGAGTGATTCCTGTATCTATAAATGTTCGTGCCTCTCTTTCTTGGATAGAGGGTTCCGCCACTCTTTTTATCTTATCGAACCGCTGACTGAAGAGGTGATGCAGGCCGAAAAGAAAGCGTATGAAAAGGTGATTCGGATGATTGCCCATGAGGTAAATAATACGGTGGCTGGTGTTACTTCCACGTTGGATACCATGGATTCGGCTCTGGAAGGGATGTCGGAAACCGATGATTGGTGTGAAATGATTCGGGTTTGTATAGACCGTTGTTACGGTATGAGTCGGTTTATTACGAACTTTGCCGATGTGGTAAAAGTACCCGAACCTTCTTTCGCTTTGGTCGATGTGAACGAATTGGTGCGTGCCAACCGGCAATTTATGGAGGTTACCTGCAACCATCACCGCATTGAGATTCATACTGAGCTGGTCGATGAACCGGTATCCGTACAGTTGGACTCGGTACTGTTTCAACAGGTGCTGATTAACATTGTGAAGAATGCGGTAGAAAGCATTGGCGAGGATGGGACTATCTTTATCCGTACCACCGCTACTCCGCCTTCGCTGGAAATTGCCGATACGGGAAAGGGGATTGCCAAAGAGGATGAGGCGAAACTGTTTACTCCTTTCTTCTCGACCAAACCCAACGGGCAGGGCATCGGTTTGTTGCTGATTCGTGAGGTGTTGACGAAGCATCATTGCACTTTCTCTTTGCGTACGGATGCGGAGGGAATTACCCGCTTCCGCATCGTGTTTCAATGAATAGCGTTTCTTTTAACGGTTGATTAATCGAGACTTTCTGCCTCAGTAACCGGTGGTGATAGAAGCCAAGCCGGAGAGAGGAAGAAAGAATTGGATTCTATCACCATCATTACCGGGAACATTCGGTAGATAACATGCGTACCTGCAATGTGATAGCGATAAGCGAAGAAAAGCCGCTGCGGTTTATAATAATTCGCTCTGCATAGTGGTGACGGTTATTGGTTGTCCGCATACGCATATAACTCCATAACTCTTGTGATGCCAATCTCTTCGACAAATCGCTGGTCGTGAGAGACAATCAATACGGTTCCCCGATAATTCTTGATGGTGGAGGTTAAAATCTGAAGACTCAACAAATCAAGGTTATTGGTGGGTTCGTCCAGAATAAATACGTCGGGAATCTGATTGGAAATCATCAGGCAGCAGAGGTATAGCCTCATTCTCTCACCTCCGCTTAACACATGGCAGGGCTTATCCCACATCTCTTTAGGAAACAGGGCTCTGTGGAGTCGCAACTTTAATTCGTGGTCCGGGAGAGAGCGATGATTGTACATTTGTGCCAGTTCCAGTAGCGTTCGGGAGGTTTTCACTTTGCTGTACTCTTGGTCGAGGTAGACAAACGAAAAGTCCGCTTTGATTATCTTCCCGGTGCTCGGTGGTAGCTCACCAATGAACAGTTTCAGAAGCGTTGTTTTTCCCGAACCGTTATCTCCTTTCAGATGAATGCGTTCCCCACTCCGGATTTCTATATCGAGAGGATTCTTCCAAAGAAACGCTTTCGTTGTTGCGCCATCTTCTTTAGCATGAATGCGCTCCTCGCTTTGACTTGTGATGTTTCCGGCGGCAGTGTTATCATTATCCTCCTTTAAATGGGAATGCTCTTCGTTTCGATTTTCAATATCTAGGGGTTTCTCTTGAAGAAGCACTCCTGTGTCATACCTAAAATTAATACGGTGAGCCGAAATCAATACCTTCCCATTGTGTAGCAACGTATTCTCAAAGTTCAGCTTCAATTCGCATGCGACGTTTTGCTTTTGACGTAAGTCCGCTAACCTCTGACGGTTTTGCTCTATGATGGCCGTGTGCTTATCTTTTAATCTTGCGCCCGTATTCTCTCTACTATCTTTTAGTGTTTTTCGCATGATGCGTGGCACTTGGTCTTTGTTCTTCTCACCTTGGCGGGAACGTTTCTCCTGTCTCTCATTCACCTCTTTTGCTTTCTTGCGGGCAAGCCTCAATGCAGTTTCCTCGGCATTTATCTGTTGGTTCAGAGCTTGTTCCTCTATCTCCTTTTGTGCCTTATAGAAGTCGTAATTTCCACCATATCGTTTGACTCCTTTCGGGGATATCTCGTACGTGTCTTCCAACAAATTCAATAACGTAACTTCATGACTTACAACCATTACAGTGGCTCCGCTATGGGAAATAAACTCGTATAGTTTCCGGCGACTTTTGTAATCGAGATGATTGGTGGGCTCATCGAGCAGGATAACAGACGGTCGGTGAATGGACATACCGGCAAGAAATAACTTTGTTTTCTCACCGCCACTTAATGAGTCAATGGGAGTGTTTAACTCTACCTTCGGTAATCCCCAATCATCAAGAGCCGTGCGGCAACGGGATTCTATATCCCAATCATCCGCCAGTATATCGTAATACTCATACTTTTCACTGCCTGCATAGATAGCGTGTAGCGCCTCTATTTTATCCGACACGTTTAATGCTTGGCTCACAGAAATCCCTGTAATACCTATTTGTTGAGGAATATAATAAGGAGTGGAGGCACACCGGATGCTGCCGGAAGAAGGCGTTAGTTCTCCGGCAATCAGTTTTAGCAGGGTCGATTTCCCTGTTCCGTTATTTCCGATAACAGACACTTTCCGTCCTGTGGCAACAGACAGATTTACACTCTCGAATAAGGGTTGCTGGTTAGCGTAGTGGAAAGATACACCACTAAGAATAATACTCATAGTTGTAAACAATAAATAGAAGGCCTTGGATAAAGACCAATTAAACCGAATTTAATTTGGAAATCTCTTGGTGGTCGGTTTAATTAAAAACCAACTATTAATCGTTTATTCTCATCGCAGTATTTTTTGGTTCGGGTGCAAAGCTAATTGTTCTGTTTCAATTGACCAAATATATCTTGTTTTTCTTTAAGCTGTTTGCATGGGGGAGCTACATATAAGCATAGAAGGCGGATGTTTTGTCTGGTCTTATCGGGCATAAGAGGTCGTAAACCATATTAGGTTACTTTTTCATTTAGTTGAAACGTGTATACTCCGGCAGAATGAAGTTGTTTCTGGTTGCAAAAGCAACTAACCTGTGCAATGTAGAGCAGAGAACCTGCCAGTTGGGCAATTGTTACAACAGAATGTGTGAAGTGTGTACTAACTTAATTTTACCCAATAGAACGATAGTCAAACTTATTATTCAACTAAATGGAAGAAGGAGCATCCCTATCAGGCATAAGAGGAGTGCAGTAAACCAAATATAGGAAGTTGTGTTTATACCCTTTTTTTATAACGAGCGTTCGTTCGAGGCTAAATGAACGTTCGTTAAGGGAGAAACGAACGTTCGTTTCCCTCCAAACGCACTGGAGAGGAAAAATGTGCTCAAGAGAATATGCTATGTTGTTACTACATCCATAGCCTTTCCTAGGTACATCATTAGCGTGCTCTATATTCGGGGTAATGCCACGCTATTGGCATGGTCGTGACAGCTACGTGTGTCACACCTTTGCCAAGCCGTTGGCATGAGTGTGACATAGCCCTGTGTCACAAGTGTGACAAGCCTACCGTCATAAGTGCGCATTATGAGAACATGGATTCAGTTGATATACATACCTTTATGCCTGATAAGGCTTGACAAAGAACAGTCTCCTATCCTATGCCTAGATGGTGTGATTCTTCTTTTATTTAGTTGAACATGTATGGTCCGGTAGAATAAGGCTACCACTTGGATAGTTATTTACAACAAACGATGTTAACCGGACTATAACCAAACTTACTTTTCAACTAAATGAAAGAAGAACTGATGGCGTTTGCTTCTTCGTTCTTTATCTCCAAAACAAATAGATAATCTTTCTCCCTAGGGGAGGAGTCGTGTGGAAAGCGACTTATACCGAAAAAGGGGGCTATTGTGGGCGGTTACTAATAAGGAGGTTACATTTAATTAATCATGACTGGAACCCGGTTTATCTTCCGCATCATAAGAGATGAATACCGAAGGTTACATTTAAAACTGTTGCCGGTTTCTATCTATCATTATTGAAAGATTCCTGTCCGATAAAAGCTTTGCATGATAGAAAATGGGTGCTATCCTAACGAGATACTTTCCACTTCTATGGGTTGTTTCAGAAAGATGGAAGCCGACTCTTTGAATTTCTCTTCCGATTCGGTGGTGAAGAAACGGCAACATCCCTGTTTGGTGCAAAGGGCATCCATCTCAGGATGTCTGTGCAGATAGTCCTGCAAACTCCGTGCTACATATTCTCCTTGAGCCACAATGGAGATTCCTTGCGGAGTATGTTGTTTGATTTTTTCTATTAATAAAGGATAGTGCGTACATCCCAATATCAAGGTGTCGATGTTCGTGTCTTTTTGGAGTAAGCGTTCAATATGTTGCTGTACAAAATAGTCGGCACCCGGAGAATTGTATTCATTGCTCTCTACCAAGGGAACCCATAATGGACAAGCCTCTCCGCTCACTTGGATGTCAGGGAAAAGTTTCTGTATCTCCAGCACGTACGATTGCGATTTAATTGTACCGGCTGTTCCCAGAATGCCGACGTGGCGGGAGCGGGTGATGTTTCCGATACACTCGGCGGTAGGGCGGATAACACCCAGTACCCTTCGTTTAGGGTCTATCTGGGGGAGGTCTTTTTGTTGGATGCTGCGCAAAGCTTTAGCTGAGGCCGTGTTGCAAGCAAGGATAACGAGTTGACATCCCATTTCGAACAGTTTGTTTACAGCTTGCAAGGTGAATTCGTATACTACCTCGAACGAACGAGTCCCGTATGGTGTACGGGCATTGTCTCCCAAATAAATATAATCGTATTCAGGAAGTGTCTCTTGAATACGACTCAATATGGTAAGTCCTCCGTAGCCCGAATCGAATATGCCAATCGGACCGGCTTCCTGTGGTAGTGTGACTGAATGAATCATTCGTTCACAACTTCTTCTTTGATACCAAGTTTACTTTTTACTTCTTGTGTAATATCTAAGCCATACGAGGGGTTGATGTATGGATAAGTATTATTATCCGTGTTGAGTATGTATTCGAATCCGTGTTGAGAACCTATGGTGCTGAGCACTCCATTCAGTTTGTCGGTAACCGGCTTTGTCATCTCTTTTTGTGCTTCGTTCAAAAGACCCTTTATTTCATTCTTGAACTCAATGCTTTTTTCCATAAGCTGTTGCAGCTCTTTTTGTCTTCTCACTAGAATGTTCTGAGGAAAGTCTTTTTGGTCCTGAAGAAACTCAGCATACTTTTTGTTGAACTCTTCATCGGCGCGTTTTATCTCTGCGTCATATTTAGCTTTCAGTATATTCAAGCTTTCTTGTGCGTCAGCATATTCGGGCATAGCCTTGAATATTTCGTTATAACTGAGATATCCGAATCTGGGGGGTACGGTAGTTGCTTGTTGAATAGGCAGCATTGTTGTTTGTGCAAACATACTTACCGGAATCACGAACAGAGCAATAAGCAGAATCTTTTTCAACATGGCTTATAGTATTTAATTGTTTAGACTTCTTTCATCCGCAAAAATAAACTATCTCAGCCGAATAATCAAAAAAATAAGGGTGATATTGCAATATCACCCTTATCCTTATCTTTTTATCGTATGGATTATTTAATTCCTAATTTCGCTTTCACAGCTTCTGTTACGTCTGTACTCAGCGTTTCACTAACATAAGGTACTCCGTTTGTGATGTCCAGAATATATACATAACCTCCGGCAACACCCACTTCTTTAATGGCTTTTTCCATTTTTACACTGATAGCTTCCAATTTGTCTTGAGAAGCTTTCTGCAGATTCTGGTTGCTTTCCTGTGCATATTGTTGCAAACGTGTGTAAAGTTCTTGCAACTCTTTTTCTCTTCTTTCCTTTATATTAGCAGGTAATGTATCTTTTTGTTTCTCGTATTCTTCCCCTTTCTTTTGAAGTTCATCCTGCATAATTTTCATTTCTCCTTCAAACTGAGTCTGCAAATCTTTGAGCTCACTCTGTGCCGTTGTGTATTCCGGCATAGCTTGCATAATAGCAGCAGGGTTTACGTGACCGAATTTCTGTTGTGCGAAAGCACCCATAGGAATGGCTATCAAAGCCATTAAGATAAATCTTTTAAGCATAATTCTATTATTAGTTAATTGTTACTACGTTAGTTAGTTACGGCTGCAAAGGTATAAAATTAATTTGAATATCCTAATCTTGCCAATATATCATCACTAATGTCGATGGTAGGAGAGGCAAAAATAATGCTGGCATCGGAAGCTCGGTCTAATACCAGAGAGTAACCTTTTTGCGTGGATATCTCTTTTACAGCATTGTAAATTTGGTCTTGAATGGGCTTCATCAGACTTTCTCTTTGTTTAAAGAGTTCGCCATCCTGTCCGAAATATTTCCTGCGTAAGTCATTCGCTTGTTTTTCTTTCGCTACAATCGCTTCTTCCCTTTGCTTTTTCTGTACGTCGGAAAGAGACTTCGCTGCATTCTGATAACTTTCGTACAATGATTTAGCTTCGTTGGTAACGGCTTCCACCTCACTTTGCCATTTCTTTGATGAAGCTTCCATTTGGCTGTTAGCCTGTTCGTATGCCGGAATATGTTGCAAAATATATTCCATGTCTATCAATGCGAATCTTTGCGCGTGAGCTGCTATAGCCATCACGCAGCAGAATAACGTTAAAGTTGCAAATCTTTTCATCATAGCCTTTTAGTTTTTTAGTTTAGAATTCTTGTCCGATAATGAAGTGGAATTGGCTTCCGCTATACTGTGTAGAACCGAACACTTTATCAAATCCGTATGCCCAGTCGATACCCATCATACCAATCATAGGCAAGAAGATACGTACACCTGCACCGGCAGAGCGCTTCATATCAAACGGATTGAATTTCTTTACATCCGTCCATGCATTACCACCTTCTGCAAATGCTAACGCATAAATACTGGTAGATGTTTCGAGCATAATAGGGTATCTTAATTCAAGACCTATACGTGAATAAGCATAACCTTCGTAACCGTATGGAGTCAACGCTCCGTTCTCGTATCCGCGCAGACCAATGGTTTCAGTTGCATAGCTGCTTGAATATCCGGTCATACCGTCACCTCCTACGTAGAATGTTTCAAACGGAGATTTTTTGTATTTATTATAGCTTCCTAACAATCCGAATTCAACACGGGTCATCAATACCGGACATTTAGCTCCATCGGTTAATGCTGTATACATTTTACCTTTGAATTTCCATTTATGGTATTCTACCCATTTGTATTTCTTCTTCATGTCATCTTCGTAATTAGGACTGCTGGTGCTGGTTGCCAAGCTCTTGTAGTCGATGTTATCGAACATGGAATAAGGAGGCGTAAACTGTACGGAGAAGGAGAAATCGGATCCTTGTCTCGGGAAGATTGGATTATCCGAAGAACTACGTGCCAGTGTTAAACCAAAGCTGATGTTGTTACATTTACCATTGGCAATAAGGAAGTATTGCCAGTCTTTTAACACATAACGTTGGTAAGACATTTCCGCAGTCAACGTAAAGTAGTCATCCGGCCACTTTAAACGTTTACCCCAACCAATGGACAAACCATACAGCTGAACCGATTTATCCGGGTCGTAATAGGAGTCCATATTGTAACCGTAGTAGTTACTATTATAATTACCATATCCATACATATAATTATAATAGTTGTTGTAATAGGATTGGTTATAATAGTTGTCGTTAACATCGGTCTGTTTAGAATAGAAAGCCGTTACAGAGAACTGATTCGGGCGTTTTCCTCCAAACCAAGGGTCGAAGAACGACAAGCTATATGATTGATAGTAACTACCATTTGTTTGTCCGCTGATAGTCAAAGTCTGTCCGTCACCTTGTGGAAGAATTCCTCTACGATTGTTATTCTTAGAGAAGAGATTCTTCATAGAGAAGTTGGTAAACTTCAAGCTCAACTTACCGATAACACCGGTTTGTCCCCATCCGGCAGAGAACTCAATCTGGTCGTTTGCCTTTGATTCCAATATATAATTGATGTCTACCGTTCCGTTTTGTGGGTCAGGTTCTACTTTCGGGTTAATTGTTTCCGGGTTAAAGTGTCCCATTTGTGCCAACTCACGGTACGAACGTTCTAAAGCTTCTTTGCTGAACAGCTCTCCCGGGCGGGTACGCAACTCACGGCGTACGATGTTTTCATACAAACGGTCGTTTCCGGTTATTCTCACTCGGTTGATAGTTGCTTGCGGACCTTCTATCATACGCATTTCCAAATCGATGGAGTCGTTGTCCACATTTACCTCTACCGGGTCTACATTAAAGAATACGTAACCCTGATTATAATAGTAGTTACCAATAGCGTCATCGTCTTTAGACAAACGTTCATCCAAAAGCTTTTGGTTGTACACATCGCCTTTCTTCATGCGTAAAACCTCGTTTAACCATTCGGTAGAACGAACCGTATTACCTACCCATGAAATATTACGCACATAGTATTTGTCGCCTTCTTCTATGCGTAGAAATATGTCTACGGTCCTATCATCAAAATTGGTTATACTGTCTGTAACGATGATTGCATCACGATAACCTAATTCGTTATACTTATTAATAATGTTCTCTTTATCTTCTTCGTATTTCTCCTCAATGAATTTCTTTGTTTTAAAGATGTTGGCGAGTTTGTTCTTCTCGTTGGTCTTTTTCATGAGGCGTTTGATTTTCTTGTCGGTTAACGCAGTGTTACCTTCAATCGTAATCTGGTGGACTTTTACTTTTTCCTTTTTATCGATATCCACATCAATAATCACTTGATTCTTGTTATTCGGGTCATCACGTTGAATAACTACTACTTCAGCGTTCTTGAAACCTTTTTCATCGAAATATCTTTTTACAAGAATTTTAGCTCTGTCTATCAGGTTCGGGGTAATTTGCCCGCCTTTAGCCAAACCTAATTTGGCTTCCAAGTCTTCACGTTCCGACTTTTTAACTCCATTGTAACGGATGTCGGATACTCTGGGGCGCTGAGCCAAAATAATGTTCAGATACACTTTATTATCGATAATGCTGTCGGCTTCGATTCTTGCTTGAGAAAACAATCCGTGGCGCCAATAGCGACGGATAGCCTGAGTAATTTCATCACCCGGAACAGAAATGGTCTGCCCTACAGATAAACCGGATAGACCGATTAATACATAATCTTCATATCCTTCGCCACCGGTTACCCGGATTCCTCCGATTTCACATTTGCGGGGCGTACCGGAATAAAGAATGACCGGTTTGGAGTCTTTGTCGTTTGTATTTTGTGCTTGTCCGTTTTCGGGAATAAAGCTCAGGCAAATAAGCAATAATAAGCTTATTGTTGCTTGGAATTTCAATGTAAGTACTGAAAATGTTTTCATCACTGCATGTTAATCGTTAATCGTTGACTATTTGTTCGCTGGTTTTACCGAAACGGCGTTCTCTCCTTTGGAATTCACAAATAGCTTTATAGAATTCTTCGTCCTGAAAATCAGGCCAAAATGTATCGCAAAAATAAAGTTCGGAATAAGCGCATTGCCATAAAAGGTAATTACTTAACCGAATTTCTCCTCCCGTACGAATCAGTAAGTCCGGGTCGGGCATAAAATGAGTCGCTAAATGAGCGGCAATCTGTTCTTCATTAATATCATTGGGACTGATTTGGCCATTGAGCACCTCTTGAGCAATTTGTTTCACGGCTTCTGTTATTTCCCATTTAGAAGAGTAACTGAGTGCCAAGACCAGAGACATACGGGTATTTTGAGATGTATGCTCCATACATTGGTTTAGCCTTTCCTGCACCTTTTCCGGAAGCCGTTGTATATCTCCAATGGCTTGGAAACGGATGTTGTTTTTCATGAATGTTTCTTCTTCTATTGATTCGATAAGGAGAGACATTAATGCGGTAACTTCTTCTTCCGGTCTGTTCCAGTTCTCTGTGGAAAAGGTATACAGAGTCAGATATTTTATCCCAACGGATGCTGCCGTTTCGACGATCTTTCGAACGGTCTCTGCCCCTTTTTGATGCCCATAGCTACGATGCTGTCCATGTTGCTTTGCCCATCGTCCGTTGCCATCCATGATGATAGCTACGTGTTGAGGAACTTTATTGGCGTCTATTTGATCTTTATATAGCATATTTATCGTGTAATATGTAGCCTTTATTCTTGTTTTTCCACAAAGCCCAAGCGGTTGATTTTTCCTTTCCAGACATCGCTTCTTCCACTCCACATAATCCAAATATAATTATCCGAATCTACTACATAAGAGAAATGATTGGTACGGCCGATAAATTCTTCGGGAAGCATTACCATCTTTTTTCTTTCTTTCCAGGTAATTCCATGGTCGACGGATTCGTAGAGAACTCCGAATGCTTTCACCGGCAATGTGGTCGTAAAGTCTTTCTCTCCGCCGAATGCATAGAGTTTATCATCGTAATGAATAACTGCCAGTTCTTTAAGTTTCGGGCAACCATATATATTGTCAGCCGATTGATTATAACGAGTCCAGGAACTTTCCGTGGAAAGTTTACTCCAGACAACTGCAGTTGTGTCGCTCGCCACATTTCGTTCTCCTACTACTATCAATCGCTCGATAGTGGAATTCGTAGCCAATTTGCATGCCGAATAAGAAACGTTCAGTGTAGGGAAGTATTCGGTGGCATCTCCCTGTTCCGCCCATGCCAACGCATTTTCAGATTCAACAATCTTCTGATTGCTTATTCCATATATATGGGGACTAGTAGGGACGGAGGATGCGGCAAACAGCTGACTAAATGAACGGTCAGCTCCGGCTTCATTCCAAATTGTTCCATCGGAAGAAACGTAGAGTTTATTTTGAGCTAAGATATATAACTGGTTGTTGAATGCAATAACTGACGAATAATCAGCTCCATCAATACCGATGTTCTGAAGGGTAGTCCAATTCTTTCCATCTGTCATACCGGTTGAGGTAACTTGTACTTGATTTCCGTTTTCTGTAAAAACATAGATTCTGTCTTGGAAAAAGACAGCTTTCTGACGGTCGGATGCAGCTACACTAAAGTTTGTTCCTTCCAGTTGTTTCCATTCCAAAGAATCAGGTTCTTGTTTGTGTACATTGATTTGTGCTTTGTAAGAGCGGGTTGTTCCATCATACGCGTAAACTTTGAAGTTTACAGGCTTGGAAAAGTCTAATGAGTCGGTACTAGTCCAAAGCGTATCTTTTTGATTCTTTTCATAAGTAACCGAATATCCAATAATACTAAGGTTTAACGAAACTTTGGAGACATTTGTTCCTACAGGTAGTGAGTCACTATTGTAAATTCGGTTTTCGGTTTGGTCGATAATGAAACTGTATTTGCTGCCAAGCACAGTAACAATCAGGGTTGTGTCTTCCCCTTTTGATGTTTTAGAAGGTACTTCTCTTTCTAAATCATTGATAGAAAAAGCAGAAATAAGCGCATCTGAACTGTATTCGTATGTCGTGTTATCATCATCTAAGCACGAAGAAAAAAGAAAAGGTACCGCTAAGAAACTTATAATTGCGTATAATGTCTTTCTCATTTAAACTATTATTGTGATTTACAGGTTGCAAAAATAGAAACAATTTTTTCTATACCGAATAAACTCAAGAAGTTTTATACAAATTTATAGATAAAACATCCTAAATTTATTCGTATTTGCCTAAAATAAGAATCGTTCGCTTATAGAAAAGATGCCTACAAATAAAAATAGACCTGTTTGGACTGTTGAAAATAACACATAAAGAGGGCCATGCTTTCTCATAAAAGTTAATAAAGGCTTTGGATGTAATGAAAGAATGTGGAGCCGAAATGTGATTCTATATCTGGCATTTCTTGCGTCTTGCATAGGGGAGCTTTGATGCCGGAAGGCAGTAGGGCCGATGTCTTTTCTATGAAAATTTCATCCCATAAATGAGCATCAAGGAAGCTTTGTAAAAGTATTTGACCGCCTTCTACCAGTAGGGTTTGGATATTCCGTTCGTATAGAACTGTCAGAATTTGAGGTAAGATATTTTGCTGGAAATCCAATTGAATATATTCTTTGTTCGGACAAGAAAGACCTTTCTTTTCCGTGAAAATCCACGTGGTAACTTCTTCGTTAAAAAGTTGTAAATGGTCCGGAAGAGACAAGTGCCGGTCAATGACCAGGCGAATCGGATTCTCTCCCTGCCAACTGCGTACAGTTAGAGATGGATTGTCCAATTGGGCGGTATGCCTACCTACCAATATACTTTTATTCTCTGCTCTTTTTTTATGTACCAACATTTGAGTGAGAGGATTGGATAGCACGTAAGGATGCCCTCCCTCTCGTTCTAAATCAATATAACCGTTGGCTGATTCTGCCCATTTTAATGTAATATAGGGACGTTTAAGTTTGTTGAAGATAATAAATCTACGGTTAAGTTGAAGGCATTCTTTTTCTAAAACTCCGGTTGTAACCTCTATACCGGCATCTTGTAATTTCTGTATGCCTCTTCCTGAAACTTTGGCGAAAGGGTCGATACAGCCTACTACCACCCGTGGTATCTGTTTGTCAATAATCAAATCGGCACAAGGAGGTGTTTTCCCATAATGTGAGCAAGGTTCGAGGCTGACGTACAGGCATGACTTTTGTAATAATCCGGTTTCTTTTACGGAGCGAATGGCATTCACTTCTGCGTGTGCTTCCCCGCAACGGATATGATATCCTTCGCCTATAATACGATGATTGTGGACAATTACGGCTCCTACCATAGGGTTGGGGGTTGCATGGGAAAAACCGTTTTGGGCTAATTGGAGGCAACGGGCCATATATTTTTCATCTTCGCTCATCTTGAATGGTTTTATTTGTCTATTTTTGCACAGCTATGCAACAGATTATTCAATATATCAAACAATCCTTGTGCTCCTTTTATCCTGCTTCTGAGGTAAAAGCCTTGACCGACTTATTACTCGAAAGAAAATTCGGAATAAGGATGTTGGACATTTATATGGGCAAAGATATAAAATTCTTGCCGGAACAAAGAAGAGAATTGGAGGATATTCTTCGGAGACTCCAGGATTATGAGCCTGTCCAGTATATTCTGGGAGAAGCGGAGTTTTGCGGTCTTACTTTTAAGGTGGACAGGAATGTGCTGATACCTCGTCCCGAAACCGCTGAATTGGTCTATTGGGTGATGGAGTATTTCTCGAAGCCTGCTTTTAAAGTACTGGATATTGGCACGGGTAGTGGGTGCATTCCCATTGTGTTGTCGAAGCATTATCCGTTAGCGGAAATCGAAGCATGGGATATTTCGCCCGGAGCGTTAGCTGTTGCGCGTGAGAATAATCGTTTAAATGAAACCTCTGTGCAATTTGAACTGCGGGATGCTTTGTCTTCCCAAAAGGAAACAAAGCATTTTGATGTGATTATTAGCAATCCTCCGTATGTTACCTTGTCGGAAAAAAAAGAGATGGAGTCGAATGTGCTTGATTGGGAACCCGGTTTGGCGCTTTTTGTTCCGGATGAAAATCCTTTGATATTCTATCGTTGTATTGCAGAATTAGGAAAGACTGTCTTAAATCCTTCGGGAACTCTTTTCTTTGAGATAAATCGTGCCTTTGGCAATCAGATGAAAACAATGTTGGAAGATTTGGGATACAGACAGGTGGAACTAAGGAAAGATTTGTCGGGAAATGAACGTATGATAAAAGCTAATTTGTGATATGAAAGAGTTGAGTGAAGAGGAAGCTTTATATAAAGCTGCAGCCTATTGTTCCATGGCAGAGCATTGTTTGTCGGAAGTCTCGGAGAAATTGGAAAATTGGGGAGTTCCTACTGAGGGTAGAACTCGTATTTTGAAGAAACTGGAAACGGAAAAATATATTAATGAAGAGCGATACTGTCGTTTTTTTATCCATGATAAATTTACCTATAATAAGTGGGGACGAAATAAAATAGCCCAAGCTCTACGGCAGAAAAAAATAGATTCGGAGAAATCGGCTCCGTTATTGGAAAGTTTGATAGATGCGGAGGAGTATCAGGAAACGTTACGGAGCTTGCTTGAGGCTAAACGAAAAACCGTCAAAGCACGTAATGAGTATGAATTGAAAGGAAAATTAATTCGTTTCGCTTTAGGACGTGGATATGAAATGAATGAAATTTGTCAATGTTTGCCAGGAAAAGATACGGATGAATACATGGATGAATGATTTGCTGGACTTGCTCTTTCCACGATGTTGTGTAATGTGCGGACGAAGGCTGGCCCGGACGGAGGAGCATCTGTGTGTGTCTTGCTTACGTGGCTTGCCTCGTACATACTACCATAATGAACCCGATAATTCTTTGGAGAAGAATTTTTGGGGACGTGCCACGGTTGAGCGTGCTGCAGCCTACTTCTTTTATTATAAGGATAATGCGGCTTGCCAAATTCTCTATGAACTGAAATATCATCATTGTCCGCAAATTGGTGTTTATATGGGAAAATTGGCGGCTGCTGAAATGAAAGATTCCGGTTTCTTTAAACAGATAGATGTACTGGTACCCGTTCCGTTAGCTCCGGTGAAAAGGAAAAAGCGCGGATACAATCAATGTGACAAATTAGCGGAAGGAATTTCTTTTATAACGTCTATTCCCATCAATACAGAATCTTTGATACGTAGTGTCGCTAATCCTACGCAGACCAAAAGGCGGCGAATGGAACGCTGGACGAATGTGCAAGGCGTTTTTTCTGTGGTAGATACAGAACAATTATCTGGGAAGCATATTTTATTGATTGATGATGTGGTAACCACTGGAGCTACATTGATATCATGCATGGAAGCGTTGTCGGTTGTCCCAGATTTGACAGTAAGCGTGTTGGCTTTAGCTGTTGCCCGGGAGTAAACTTTCTGGTTTCTATGCTGGATAAAATATATTAATTGCGAAAAAATACGTGTTTGGAATGAGTGTTATTTCATTACTTTCGTTATTTTTGCAAAATATTTAATATATATAGTTTTATTATGAAGACTTTAGAGAAGATTTTTGCGGAGAAATTACTTAAGATTAAGGCTATCAAATTACAACCGGCAAACCCGTTTACTTGGGCTTCCGGATGGAAATCTCCATTTTATTGTGATAACCGTAAGACTCTTTCGTATCCGTCTCTTCGTAATTTTGTAAAGATTGAAATTTCTCGCTTAATTCTTGAAAAATTCGGTCAGGTAGATGCGATTGCAGGAGTGGCTACCGGTGCAATACCCCAAGGAGCTTTGGTGGCAGACGAATTGAATTTACCGTTCGTTTATGTGCGTTCTACTCCGAAAGACCATGGATTGGAGAACCTGATTGAAGGCGAGCTCCGTCCCGGAATGAAGGTTGTGGTGGTAGAAGACTTGGTTTCGACAGGAGGAAGTAGCTTGAAAGCTGTAGAAGCGATACGTCGTGACGGTTGTGAAGTGATTGGCATGATTGCTTCCTTTACCTATGGATTCGACGTGGCGGTAAAAGCTTTTAAGGACGCTAAGGTAGAGTTGGTGACGCTGACTAATTACGAAGCCGTATTGGAGACTGCGTTAAGAACGGATTACATTAGTGAAGAAGATGTGGAGGTACTTCAGTCTTGGAGGAAAGACCCTGCACATTGGGATGCGAAATAATTAATCTTAAATACTTATTACGAAGAGAACCATTCGAGCTTGTTTTTAGCTCGGATAGTTCTTTTTGTGTTTATATCAAGTAATTTATTATATGACTCAATTTGAAAGTGGAATAAAAGTGATTCCGTACAATCAGGAACAAGTGTATGCAAAGATTTCCGATTTGAATAGTTTAGAAGCAGTGAAAAACCGTGTTCCCGATAAAGTGCAAGATTTGAACTTTGATGCGGATTCTGTAAGTTTTAGTGTTTCTCCGGTTGGAAACATCAATTTGCATATCGTGGATCGTGAACCTTGTAAGTGTGTGAAGTTTGAAACAACGAATTCGCCGCTTCCGTTTAATTTGTGGATACAGCTGGTTCCTGTTACAGAGGAGCAATGTAAAATGAAATTAACCGTTAAGGTAGAGTTGAATCCTTTTATAAAAGGAATGGTTTCAAAACCTTTGCAGGAAGGATTGGAGAAGCTTGCCGATATGTTGGCTACGATACCTTATTAATATACTAATTATGGCGCAGAAACTTTGGGAAAAAAATGTTCAGGTAGATAAAGATATAGAGAAGTTTACCGTTGGTCGCGACAGGGAAATGGATTTATATTTGGCTAAGCATGATGTGCTGGGTTCTATGGCTCATATCACTATGCTTGAAAGTATCGGTCTGCTTACGCAGGATGAGTTGCAACGATTGCTGGCCGAGTTGAAGAATATTTATGTGTCGGCTGAAAAAGGCGAGTTTGTTATAGAGGAAGGGGTAGAGGATGTACATTCTCAGGTAGAGCTAATGCTGACACGTAAACTAGGGGATATAGGAAAGAAAATTCATAGCGGCCGTTCCCGGAATGACCAGGTGTTGGTTGATTTGAAACTATTTACCCGGGCTCAGATAAAGGAAGTGGCTGAAATGGTTGAGCAACTTTTCTATGTGTTGATAGCTCAAAGCGATAAATACAAGAATGTTTTGATGCCGGGCTATACACATCTTCAGATAGCGATGCCTTCTTCTTTCGGTCTTTGGTTTGGTGCATACGCCGAGAGTTTGGTCGATGATATGTTGTTTTTGCAGGCTGCATTTAAAATGTGCAACCGCAATCCGTTAGGTTCGGCTGCCGGATACGGTTCTTCTTTCCCTCTGAATCGTACCATGACAACAGAGCTTTTGGGCTTCGATTCGATGAACTACAATGTGGTTTATGCGCAAATGGGCCGTGGTAAGATGGAACGGAACGTTGCTTTTGCACTGGCTTCTATTGCCGGAACGGTTTCGAAATTGGCTTATGATGCTTGTCTGTTTAATAGCCAGAATTTTGGTTTCGTTAAATTGCCGGATGAGTGTACTACCGGGTCGAGCATTATGCCTCATAAAAAGAATCCGGATGTGTTTGAACTAACTCGTGCCAAATGCAATAAGATACAAGCTTTGCCACAGCAGATAATGATGATTGCCAATAACCTTCCTTCCGGTTATTTTCGTGATTTGCAGATAATCAAGGAGGTCTTTCTTCCGGCTTTTCAGGAGTTGAAAGATTGTTTGCGGATGACAACGCATATCATGCACGAGATAAAAGTAAACGAGCATATTTTGGAAGATGATAAATATCTTCTTATCTTTAGTGTGGAAGAAGTAAACCGTTTGGCCGCCGAGGGAATGCCTTTCCGGGATGCATACAAAAAAGTAGGATTGGATATTGAAGCCGGCAAGTTTACTCATGAAAAAACGGTGTGCCATACTCATGAAGGAAGTATCGGAAACCTTTGTAATGATAAGATTGTATTATTAATGGAAAAGGTGGTTGCTGATTTTAATTTTACGGAAATGGAACAAGCGGAAAAATCTTTGCTGGGAGGTTAAACAGGCTCTCCCGGAATATATACTAATACCAAAAATACACTATTATGAAACCTATCGGACTTTTTTTACTGACATGCCTCTTTGCGTTGCCTTTAAGTGCGCAAGAAGGTGTCCCGTTCAATGGATTGATTACCGATGCGAACGGAAAGGGCATTTCGAATGTGAAGGTTTCTCTGTTAAGTGGAACGGAGAAATATACTCGTACTAACCGTAAAGGACGTTTTGGATTAACAAATGTCCAGGCGAATGATACATTGAAGCTTGTTTGGAAAAAAGAGACCTATACCATTCCGGTAGAAGGACGTAAGAGTCTGAAAATCGTGTGGCAGTCTCATAATAAGGTACAGGCAAATGAAGACCAGCAATTAGTCGACTTTGGTTATGGATTTGTGAAACGGCGCGAATTTACAGGCTTCAGTAGTGGCATTTCGGGTGATGAATTAAGGAGAAGCGGAGCAACTACTATATTGGGGGCTTTACAGGGACGCATTGCCGGGTTGAATATTACGACCTCTTCGGCGCCGGGAGGAGAGGAAAATGTAATCATACACGGACAAAAAAGTTTCTATGCCAGCTCTACTCCCTTGTTTGTGGTCGATGGAGTGATTGTAGACGACCTTTCCACGGTTAGTATCTATGATGTCGATTATGTGGAAGTGATGAAAGAAGCCAGTATTTATGGTTCTCGTGGAGCCAACGGCGCTATTCTTGTACGTACAAAGAGTGGTAATATAAAGAAAAAATAAGCCTGTGGAATGTCGTTTGGCAGGCCTGTCATGAGGGGTAAAAGAGTATGTAAAAACGAAAATGCTTACTCTGAAAAGTCAGATTGTAACGAATTAACACAAAAGCGTTCTATCAGTTCTCAAAAATAGAGTTTGATAGGACGCTTTTCATTGTTGATAGGGATGTCAAGTTTCTGATTAAGAGTTGTTCTTTCATAAAATAGAATTGTGACATATCTCCAATAATAGGACGAAAATCGGTAGGGCAATCTGGGTCAAGTCTGGTTCCGATGATTACCGGATGAGTTCTTTTGACATATTGCTTTCTTGTTTCTTTAGATGTTTCCATATCTATTTTCGGTATTTATCTGAAATAAGTAATAAAGAAAAAGTGACGAAATGTTTGGAGGATATAAGAAAAGCTTTTATCTTTGCACCCGCATTTAAGATTTGCGGAAATAGCTCAGTTGGTAGAGCACAACCTTGCCAAGGTTGGGGTCGCGAGTTCGAGTCTCGTTTTCCGCTCTCGTTCTTTAAAAGGATGCTCGGATGGTGGAATCGGTAGACACGAGGGACTTAAAATCCCTTGGCTATTGCAGCTGTGCGGGTTCAAGTCCCGCTCCGAGTACAAAGAACTTGAAGCGTCTTCCACTTGTGGAAGGCGCTTTTTTTATCCGTTCTCGTAAATGTTACGATTCGAATGAAGCATACAGCTATTGCGTTTTTAGAGAGAGAGTTTGAGGAATTGTTTAAAACGAACTATTCCCGGCTCTTTTATTGTGCTTATGATTTGGTTGGAGATACGGAAATAGCAAAGGATATAGTGGGTGACGTGTTTGGTGAAACATGGGGACAATATCTTAGGTTACGGGAAGAACGGATTGAGGCCTATTTATATCGTTCGGTGCGTAATCGGAGTATTGATTATTTACGTCATAAATCTATTGAACAGCAATATCAACAGGCTTTTTTAGAGCAGGAGATAGAATGGGAAGAGGATGCGGAGAGTATAGAGGAAGATATTGTTTATATGAGAAAAGTGCTTGCGACTTTCTCTTCTCAAACGCGTTTGATTTTTGAACAGTGCTATTTTCGAGGCAAGAAATATAAGGAGGTAGCCGAGGCCATGAATCTGAGCGAGGCTGCTATTCATAAGCATATGGTGAAAGCCTTTGCTATTTTACGTAAAGAATTTAAGAATAAACGGTAACTGATTAGATAATTGGTTCGTTATTTATATAACCATGGACGAAGTGGAAATGAAAGAACAGCAGCGGGAGTATGAATTTACTTCAATATTGAATCATCCGGAAGATTATTCGGAAGAGGAGCTTCGTACGTTTTTCTCTCAACCGGAAAATAAGGCTGATTATCGCCTGTATCGTTTAGCTCAGATGGCCGGGAATAGAGAACAGGTTGCCTTGCCGGATGTAGATAGAGCTTGGCATTCGTTTAAGCGGGAAACTTTTTCCGCTCCCAAGCCGAAAGTATCGTCTATACGTATGTGGGGAGCTGCGCTACTCGGTGCAGTGGCTGTGTGTACAGCTTTCCTTTTGTATTTCTATGTGTTTAAATCTTCTTTTGCGAATGAAGACTTATTGGTAGCCATGGAATACGATGCTACTCCGCAATTGGTGGTTTTACGGGATGAAGGCGAGTCTGTAAAATCATTTACCAAGAAAGATTCCATATCCTTTTTAACCCCTTCTTTGCCGCAAGCCCAAGCGTTGGTTCCTGCGGCGAAAGAGGAAAAAACGAAAACTCGCACCGTATCTACTCCACGGGGAGTGGACTTTAAAATAACCTTGCCTGATGGTACGGATGTGTGGTTGAATGCAGAAAGCAGTTTGCAGTTTCCTTCTGCCTTTACCAAGGATACACGTAGGGTGATTCTAAGTGGTGAGGCTTATTTTAAAGTAGCCCATGATAGTAACTGTCCTTTTATTGTGGAAACGGATAAAATGAAAGTGCGCGTATTAGGTACTGAATTTAATTTCCGAAATTACATCTCAGAGAAACCTCAGGTTTCGTTGATAGATGGTTCTATTTCTATTTTGAGCCTAAACGAATCGGAGCCCGATATTATATTAAAGCCCGGACAAGGTGCATGTGTGGAAGAGGACGGGCATATACATGTATTGCAGGGAATTGATATCTATGGTACGGTTCAATGGATTAACGGCTATTTCTATTTCAAAAACCGTCCTCTTATCGAGATTCTTCAAGAGTTGGGTAGATGGTACAATGTGGGAGTTGTATTTGAAAATCCTGCCACCATTAATGAAAAGATGCACTTCAGTGCGTTACGTAGTGCCAATATTCGAGAGGCTATAGATAATCTGAATCGTTTGCGGAAAGTGCAGATAGTATTAGAAGATAATAAAATCATTGTGCGATAGCTTTTGGGGGGATAAAGCACCAGTGTTTCGGGAATGTAACTTGTAAAAGGACTTAAAAGGTTGCATTATTAGCCCGTTTGTTTTACTTTTGCTACGACATAATAGAATTGTGAATAATCTATCAGAACTATGAACCGACGTATAATTGCTTCTTTCTTATCAGCTTTGATTTTATCGACAAATGTATATCCGGCGTCTTTCCGTGGCGTAAACTCCGGAGCGGAATCCAATATATCTATTGAAAATAACCAGTGGAAAGGAAAACGGATCGCTTTTCTGGGAGATTCCATTACGGATAAAAAGCATGTGGGTACCACAAAATGCTATTGGGAATATCTGGCGGAGATGCTGGGACTGACTCCTTATGTATATGGTATCAATGGAAATCAGATGAATGGTATCTTGAAGCAGGCGCAACGTTTATTGGAAGAACGGGGCGATAGCATTGACGCCATTTTTATCTTTGCCGGAACAAATGACTTTAACGCCGGAGTGCCGGTGGGAGAGTGGTACCTGGAGGGTGAGAAGGAAACGCAGGTGAAAGGTGGCGGCATGGAAATGCGGAAACACCGGGAGCCGATTCTGGATGACTCCACATTCAAGGGCAGGATTAATAAGGTCATGGATTTCTTGAAGAAGAACTATCCGACGAAACAAATTATAATGCTGACTCCTATTCACAGGGCCAATGCGAGGTTCAGCAATGACAATATACAACCTGAAGAGTTGTTTGCCAACAAGATAGGAGCCTATGTGGATGAGTATGTACAGGCGGTGAAAGAAGCGGCCAATGTTTGGGCGTTGCCGGTGATTGACTTGAATAGTATTTGTGGGCTTTATCCCTTGGCTGATTCGCATGTACGTTATTTCCATGATGGCCAAACCGACCGTTTGCATCCGAATGCAGAGGGACATGAACGCATGGCAAAGGCGTTAATGTATCAGTTGCTGGCCTTTCCGTCTTCGTTTTAGTTTTCTATCTGATTCCTGTTTTGCAAGTTTCGTTCATAACTTGCAGATGGTAACAGTTCTATAATAGTCTGCATCTGATTTCGAAGTCGGTGTAGTGTTAATCAAGCATAGCCTTTGTTTTTTCGCAGTTGCGGAACAAAATTTCTGCAGTTGCAGAAAACTATTTGTTCAACTGCGGAAAATAGTTCTACTAATCATATAGTGGTAGCATATCGCATTCCTTTCTTTTAGTTACCAATCGTCTATTTGGGTGAAGTTTCCTTCCTGATTTTATTAAGGGAGGGTGTGTTATTTTAGCTTCGGTATCCTTCTTTCCGACGTAAGTGCCTTTAATATCTCCATTGGCAGAAAAGCCGTACTTCTCTTTTATATACCTTCTCTCCGTTCTTAGACATAAGGAGAACTACAGATTGACTAAAGATTTTTGCAACATTTTTATGATAGAAATGTAGCTTGCGCGTAACATCCCTGTAACATTCTTTCAGGTTCTTTGCAGCGTAATTAATCAATCTAAAAAATGATGAATCCTATGCTTTTTAAAAAGAGTGTTTTAGTTTTATTGTTCTGCTGTACCGGTGCGGGTTTGCTTCATGCGCAAACAATGACCATTACCGGAAAAGTGACGGACAAATCGGGTGAACCTTTAGTGGGTGCCACCATAACATTAAGTAATTGTGGGTTATAAGCGGCAGCCAAGACCTCTATGGGTGGCGATGATTTCAATATAAAACTAATTTGGCAAAAATAAAAAAGAAAACAGTGATGAAAAAGTTTATAGTCTTAATGATTACCCTTTTGAGTGTAGCCGGTAGTGGCTATGCTCAAGAACTGGCTCTTAACAGTGAGGATGGATACTCGAAAGGGAAAAGTAAAGAGAGCAGTGTGAGCAGTGTAAGCAATGCGATGCCGAAGAGCAAAGCCGCGCCTGAATATCAGTATACCGTATATGGTGAGATTCCTGTGGCTGAAACGACTTTCGAAGAGGAACATTTCTTGGGAAATGCAATTTCTCCAAAATGGAATACCTTTTTAAAGAACTATACGCATGAATATACGGTAGAGGTGGGCTTCTCCAACTCAGGCGTTGAATTACTCAAACCGGCCATTTACAATGCGGTGGAACGTGCTAACAGGTATGTGAAGAAATCGTTGAAGAAAGGCCTGTTTTCCAGAGATGAAGCCATTCGCATCATGAGCCATATACTGGATTGCGCCAATGTGATTTGCTTTGAAAGCGATACGGAGAATATAGAGAAGGCTGCCAGAGAGGCTAAATCCGGCGAAGACGTTGTAGCTCTTTTCAATAAGGTGGAATTAGTGGAAAAGTAGGAACCCTAGTTCCTGCATAAATGCAAAAGAAAACACTTACTAAACTTAATAATAAACAGTATAGATGAGAATGAAAAAGAATTTGATATTACCGCTTCTTTTATGCGGTATCTGTCTGAGTACATGGGCACAGAATACAGTGCTGAATGTTTCCGGTACCGTGAAAGATAATCGCGGACATGCAATTGCCGGTGTGGTAGTGAATGATGGAGTTCATTTTACCCAAACGGATAAGTCGGGAGTCTGGACGTTGGCTCCGGATACGGTGGTGAGTAAATTTATCAGTATATCGACTCCTGCGGGCTATACACTCCCTCAGGTTAACGGATTGGCTGACGGTTTCTATGTCCCCGTAAGGGAGATTGCGGTAAGCAAGAAACACGATTTTGTATTGGAACCCCGGAAAGCGGGAGCTGACCGTTTTTATTATATAGCCATTTCCGACCCTCAGGTTCGCAATGCTAAGGAGATGACACGTTGGCGCACCGAGGCTGTGGAAGATATGCAAGTATTGGTCGATTCATTAAAAAACCGTCACGAAGTGGTAGGAATGACATTGGGCGATTTGGTTTTTGATAATATGAATCTGTACGATGAATACAAAGAATCTTTGCAGAATATGGGCATGACGGTATTTCAATGTATAGGCAATCACGATTTTGACTTGCGCTATCAGGATTTACATAACATGCGTGCCGGAACGCCTGTGTATGGTGAAATGGTTTATAACCGTTATTTTGGTCCTACGGATTACTCTTTCAATATGGGAAAGGTGCATGTAGTAACCCTGAAAAACATTAATTATGTAGGGAAGAAAAGGTATATAGAATGTCTGACCGACGAGCAGATTGCTTGGTTGGAGAAGGATTTGAGTTATGTGCCTAAAGGCTCTTTGGTTTTCCTGAATATGCATGCTGCCGGATGGAATTTGGTTGGGGCGGATGGAAATATACGTAATGCCGCTCAGTTGGAAGAGACATTGAAAGGATATAATGCCCATGTGTTTTGCGGGCATACTCACTTCTTCCAGAACAATCAGGTGAATCCCAACCTGTATGAGCATAACATCGGTGCGGCTTGCGGTGCCTGGTGGAGTAGCTGGGTAAACCGTTGCGGCGCTCCGAACGGATATCTGGTAGTAGAAGTAAATGGCAACGATTTGAAATGGCACTATAAAGGTACACGCCGCTCTTTCGATTATCAATTCCAGGTATACAAACCGGGTGAATTCCAGACTCAGAGTAGCTTTGTAATAGCCAATGTGTGGGATTGGGATAAAGATTGCCGGATTGTTTGGTATCAGGATGGCAAACCAATGGGTACGATGGAACAGTTTACCGGAGTGGACGAAACGTATGCCGCCACATTGAAAGACCGGAAACAGGCCTCTGAAACACCTCATTTGTTCCGTGCTATGCCGGCTGACGGAAGCAAAGAGATTAAAATTGAGTTGACCAATCGCTTTGGTGAAACCTATACACAGCTTGTGAAGCTATAAACGGGCAAAGGGATGATGTACAGTCTTAGTTTTTAATAGGATATCTAATAAGATGAAGCAACGGCCAGAGTAAGGAAACGGGTCTGTTGTGCACACTTTTCATTAACTTTTAGTATAGAAAGAATCTTCGGTAATGTTTATTTTATCGGGGATTCTTTTTTTATTGTTGTCAAATGTCTATCTTTGTCCGATTCAGAACTTCGTTTTATGGCTATAAAACCGTGTGAAAAATTCAAAGAGAAAGCTGTAGGCGTGTTTCAAGAACACTTTGAGCATCTTGTCCTATATGTCAATACCTATGTTGATTCTATTCCGACAGCAGAGGATATTGTTCAGGATTTATTTTTGAAGTTATGGGAGAAAGACCGTTTGACTGATTGCAAACCGGCATTCCTATATATCTGCGCTAAAAATGCTGCCTTGAATTATTTGCGAACCCGGAACATAGATTCTTTTTTTGTAAATTCTCTCGATTTGTACGATGTGGAAGATGACAACGAAGCCGATTTGGCCTATATGGATAAGTTGGAGCGCATCTACGAAGCGGTGGAATCTTTGCCGCACCAATGTAAGGAAGTCTTAAAGAAAATCTATTTTGAGGAAAAAAGCTACGTAGAAGTAGCGGAAGAGATGCATCTTTCACTTAATACGGTAAAGACTCATATTTATTTGGCTATCAAAACCCTAAGACAAAATTTTGTCTATGTGTTTATAATGCTTTAATACGTTATCCCCTTATTCTGTTTTCCGGAATATATCCCGTTCTCAAACTTTAAGTCTTTCTGTAGCCATCAAGTCCGGCTCAAACTTTCTGACTTAAATCTATGTTCAACTACAGCCACTTCTGCACACGTCGGTAGCGGGCTTGTTATTCCATGTGATGCCACGCTGTTGGCACGCTCGTGACAGCTACGTGTGTCACACTTGTGCCGCGCTGTTGGCATTAGTGTGACATATATAGCTGTCACAAGTATATGCGTTCGATGCCTATATGGAGTTTACTCGCCCGACTGTTCTTTGTTCGTATATCAATAAATAATAGGTGGTTTCGTTAATTGCTCATACAGTGTTTGAAACATTAATTAAAAAAAGTTCAAAATTCGTTCACGAGTTTTTGTATTTCTTGTGTTATATAAGTAAAAAAAGGAAAAAAGTATGAAAAAAGACAGGAGCCATACGAACTCTTGGACTAGTGAAAAGGGACATGCAGACAAGAATGAGAACCGTTCGGTGTGGCAGGAACTGGCCGAATCGGAGGAGCTCAGGAATGATTTGCAGACTCTTTATGAGCTCAAGGCTCGTAGAAAGAAGAATTTGAATCGTTTCTTAAAGAATATCAACCGTGATTCCTATTTTCGTCGGAAACGTAAGATTTACTATGCTGTGGCTGCCATGGCCGTTTTGCTGATAGGGATAAGCATTACGTTTCGTTCTATGCAATCTGAAACAGAGCCTCTTTCTACCGAACCGGAGATATTGATTCCGGAGATTTATTATGATATATCCTTAAAACTCTCTACTGGAGATAACTACGTACTGACCGATTTCCCTATCTCTTTCTCAGAATCGAATGGCGTTCATATTCTGGCTTCATCGGAAGGAAAAATAAAATACGATGACTTGGCTTTTCCCGATACCCTGTCGGATAAAGTGCTGTATAACGAATTGATTGTTCCGCGTGGACGAGAGTGTGAAATAACTCTTTCCGATGGTACGGATATTCATCTGAATGCACAGTCGATATTAAGATATCCTGTTTCTTTTAAAGGAAAAAAAGTCCGTGAAATCTATATCGAAGGAGAAGCGTACATGAAAGTAACTCCCAACCCGGATTGCCCCTTCCTTGTTAAATCTTCCCGTTTGCAAGCAAAGGTACTGGGTACATCATTCAATATAAAAGATTACCCCGATGAGAAAAGTTATGGGGTAGCCTTGGTTGAGGGAAAAGTGCAGGTCAACAATAATCAGGGCGACTTGATAGTCCTCTCTCCGGGTGAAGAAGTCTATAGCGATGAAGAGCAGGGAACTTTTGGTAAAAGAGGAGGGGCCGATATAGAAGGCATTACCGCCTGGATACATCAAAAACTCTATTTCAATAACCGGACATTGGAAGACATAGCCAAAGATTTGGAGAAGCGGTATGATATCCGTGTATTGTTCGATTCGCCCGAAACGGCCCGTTATTCATTCCTTCTTAAAGCACAGAAATTTAGCCGTATAGAATATGTATTGGAGCTTTTGCGGCTTACTCACAAGGTCGATTATTCGGTAGAAGGACGGACGGTGACCATTATTTCGCAGGGAGAATAATAAATCTAATAAATAACACAAAACATTTAATTTAAAAGAGAGAATTTATGAAAATGAGTTTAAATCAATCCGGCAGAACTTCTGCCGATGCCCTGCTAAAGCCCTTAGGGCTATGGGCGTTGATGCTTCTACTCTTTACAAACGTCGCTTTGGGAGCGCAGTTGGACGATAAGAGAATCAGTATGAACTTGAAAAACGTCACCCTGAAAGAAGCTATTTCGGAAATTATGAAATCTTCGAGTTATGGTATCTCATATAGTGTAGATGAGGTGGACAAGATTCGTGATGTATCCCTGAAAGTAGATAATGTAACCGTAGAAGAAGCGTTGTCTTCCTGTCTGTCGAAGTATGGTATGAAGTATACCATCAGCAACAATACGGTAGTTATCAGTGCAGTGAAGCAAAATCCCGTGGGGGGGGGTAAAGTAAAAGGTGTAGTTGTGGACGGCAAGGACGACATGCCGCTGGTCGGTGTCAACGTAGCTGTGGTACAAAGCGGCAAAGTGGTTACCGGCGTAACGACGAATCTCGATGGTTTGTTTGAACTGGATGTCCCCAGCGGTGCCAATCTGCGCTTTACCTATGTAGGCTACAAAGAAATAACGATGCAGCCGGATGTGCGCAAACAGATGCGGGTAACTATGACGGAAGATGCCAATGCCATGGAAGAAGTGGTAGTAAATGGCTATATCTCTCGTAGAACGGAAGGTTTCGCCGGAGCGGTAACGATGATTAAAAAAGAAGATTTGCAGAAAGTGCATACGGGCAACATCTTCACCACATTGAGTGCCATCGATGCCGGTTTCAAGATTAACGAGAACAATACCGCCGGGTCAAACCCGAATGTGTTACCGGATTTTACAATTCGTGGAAAAGGTTCATTCCAAGAAGGTTCTACTCAGCCCTTATTTATTGTGGACGGATTTGAAGTCTCTTTGCAGAGTGTTTATGATATGGATATCAACCGCATTGAAAGCATTACTATCCTGAAAGATGCTTCTGCCACGATTCTTTACGGCTCACGGGCTGCAAATGGTGTGGTTGTAATAGAAACGATACAGCCTAAAGCAGGTAAGTTGAATGTATCTTATGATTTTAAACCTACTATTTCATTTGTTGATTTAACCGATTATGATTTGTTGAACGCTTCTGAAAAGTTAGACTTTGAAAAATTGGCAGGATTGTATGACCCTACAGGTGATTTGAAAGTAGACAATGATAGACAGCAGGATTACTATAAACGCTATAAAAATATAAAAGAGGGCGTAGATACCTATTGGTTGAAACAACCGGTTCGCAATGCGTTCTCACAGTCTCATTCATTATATGTGGATGGAGGCGTAAACCAATTACGCTATGGAGTCGATGCTTCTTTTAATCAGACAAACGGTGTAATGAAAGAATCGGGACGCGACCGTTATTCGTTGGGATTTAAATTGATTTATCGTATAAAAGATAAAATTACAATTCAGAATTATGCATCGTATGCGTATATGAAATCATATGACTCTCCTTATGGAAGTTTCTCTAAGTATGCAACATTGAATCCGTATGAGCGTATTTATAATGAGAATGGAGAACTTATTCCCACTCTTATGAATGGTGAAGCGAATCCTTTGTTTGATGCCCAATTACCGAACCGCTCGAATACGGAGACTCAGACCTTTACTGAACAGTTAAGTGTTGATTGGTTAATTTTGGAAAGTTTGCGTTTACGTGCTTCATTCAATATGAATAAGGGAATGACAGAAAATGACAATTATACTTCTCCTTTTAATTCTTCTTATTTGTATGACAAGGATGGACAACTCCTGAAGGAGATGCTTCCTATTGCAGAACGTGGAAAACTATCGCTAAACAACGGAAAATCGATGGATTTATCCGGAAACTTTACGATTAATTATAATAAGCTATTTGCTAAGAATCATTTGCTGTATGTTAGTTTGGGAGGTGAAATTACAGAGTCTACCAGCTCCTCACACGGTTTTGTGGTAACCGGATTTGCGGATGACCGTTATGCTAACCCTGCTTTCGCTATTCAATATATGAAAGAATCAAAGCCTCGCAGTTATGAGAGTACCACGCGCTCTTTGGGAGCATTTATGAATATAAACTACATCTATGACAATCGTTTCTTTGTCGATTTTTCAACTCGTTATGATGGTTCTTCGCAGTTTGGTGCTGATAAACGTTGGGCTCCTTTCTGGTCGGTAGGCGGCGGATGGAATGTTCATAATGAACACTTCCTGTCTAAAGATTCGATTTTAAATAAACTGAAGTTGCGTTTTTCGTATGGTGTAACCGGTAATCAAGAGTTTTCGGCTTATCAGGCAAAAACCATGTACGAATATAATACAGGACGTTTGTATAATACATTGATTACTGCCAGTTTGATGGGATACGGAAATCCTGATTTGAAATGGCAAACTCAATATCAAACCAATATTGGTTTTGATTTGGGTATGTGGAGAGACCGTTTGCTTGTTACATTTAACTATTATCATAAGTTAACCGACGGTATGTTGACGAGTGTAACGGTAGCACCTTCTATCGGATTATCGTCCAATGCCTTTACCAGCAACTTGGGAGAGATAGAAAACAATGGACTCGAATTTCGGATAAATGGTGCCTTGATTCGCGATAAGGCTCATGATATAGAGTGGCGTGCATGGATAGATGCTAGTCACAATAAGAATGTGCTGAAGAAAATCTCAAATCAGATGAAAGGAATCAATGCGGCAAATAATACTAAGAAATTTGTTCCGGGTGCAGTGTATGAGGAGGGCGAATCCATGACTGCCATCAAAGCTGTACAATCATTAGGTATCGACCCCTTGACAGGACAAGAAATATACTTGAAAAAGGATGGTAAAACGATTACTTATGAGTGGGACGCAAACGATAAAATTCTGTGTGGTGATACTGAAGCCGATATTTATGGCAATATAGGTACCAATCTATATTGGAAAGGCTGGAACTTGAATATGGTGTTTAATTATAGTCTGGGTGGTGATTATTATAACCAAACGTTAGCTTCACGGGTGGAAGGTGCAAATCCGGCATACAATGTGGATAAGCGCGCTTTAAGCGAACGTTGGAAAAATCCGGGAGATGATGTGTTGTATAAAAATATTAAGGAGTATACCACTACCTATGTATCTACTCGTTTTGTACAAAAATACGACTATTTGCAGGCGAAAAGTATTTCACTTTCATACGATATGAAGAAGGAATGGCTGAAGCGTTATAAACTTACCAACTTACGCTTTAGTTTCTACATCAACGATTTGTTCCGTATAGCCTCTATTAAGCAAGAGCGTGGATTTGATTATCCTTTTGAACGCAGTTATGTATTTGGTGTGAATGTTAGTTTATAAAAACAATGATTATGAATAAATTAGTATATAGTATAGGATTTGCATGTGTATTGCTATGCTCTTCTTGCAACGATTGGTTGAGTGTAACACCCGAAGGGCAAACAGAAGCTGAAGATTTGTATGAAACTGACAGAGGGTGTAATTCCGCTTTAGGTGGAATCTATTATACATTGACAAATAAGAGCCTTTATGGGAAAGAACTTTCTTATGGAATGATGGATGCCTTGGCTCAGTATTGGAATGTTGATAAAGATATAAAGCATAATTATTATTATGATACACAGTATGATTACACCAACTCCTTGGTTAAAGGACGTATGGATGCTATTTGGAACCAGATGTATCAGGCCGTAACCGCATGTAATGCTTTTATACATTATATCAATCCGGATAAAGTATTGAATGCCGACTTAATGATTGGTGAGGCTTATGCTTTGCGTGCTTTTTGCCATATGGAGTTATTCGAATTGTATGGACCGGTAATTAAAACAAAGGCCGATTTGCAAAAGAAAGCCATTGCTTACCGTACGGAATTTAACGTTACCTCGAAAAATTTTGATACAGGAGAAACCGTTCTGGCAATGGCGGAGGCTGATTTACAGAAAGCGTTGGAATACCTGAAGAATGACCCGATTAAAAATCCTCAGATAGGTCGTAGGGGTGATTCTAATACTTCTATTCTGACATATCATGAAGTTTTGAATCAACGTGGCAATCGCATGAACTATTATTGTGCATTGGGCTTGTTGGCTCGTTTGGAAATGTTACGTAAAGATTATGATAAGGCTAATAGCTATGCGTTGCGTGTAATAGAAGAAGCTAAGGACGTTATCCGGTTGATAGACAAAACAAACCTTGAAGCTCCGAATGAAGCGAGCAAAGATTATCCTTTCTGCACAGAGATGTTAGGGGCTTTTTACCTAAACGAACTCTATTCTGATGCGGGTAATATTTTTAATATGAATGATAAAGTAGCATCGGCAAGCAATGGATATCCGATAGATAATGACCGATGGACATTCTTAAGTAAAAATATCTATATAAGAGAACCTGATGGCTCCGGATTGGATGACCGCTTGCGTTACTGGTTTAAAAGTAGTGAATCGGGAAGTGAAAATCCTATCTATGATTTTACTAAGTTTAAAGAACCCGTTGCAGTGAATAAGCAGACCTCTTATGACCCGGTTTTTCCCATTATGCGGATGTCTGAAATTTATTATATACTAAGTGAATCCTCGATTGGGAAAGACCCTCAAAACGAACAAGCTCTTGAGTACTTGAATCAGGTTCGTCGTACCCGTAATTTGGAAGATATTAAAGGACCTCTTTCTGATGAAGTGATGTTGGAATATATAGTACGTGATGCTCGTAAGGATTTTATTGGTGAAGGAAGAATCTTTTTGATGTATAAGCGTCTGTTCTATTCTATTTATGTAAGTGCTGAAAAAACAGTGGCTCCGACAGATGCCATGTTTGTTTTCCTGATTCCGGATAATGAATATGAATTTACTGGGCAAGAGAAAAAATAAGAATAAATAAAAATGCAACATATGATGAAAATATTATATCGTATAAGCCGCTTATTGGTATTACTGGGAGTGGTTGTAGGTTTTGTAGCATGCGAAAAGGATATTGACGGTTTTCAAAATGATAGGCCGATGATTTATTTTAATTTGCCTTATGAAACCGACAGTTATGGAAAAGATTTGCCCACTAGGGTGGATGGATTGGAATATTCTTTTGCATTAGATGATGTGGAGGTTCAAACGTATGTTTTTGAAGTCCCTATAGGAACTATTGGTTTGGCGACTGATAAAGAGAGAACTTTTAAAGTCGAAGTAATCAAAGAAGAAACCACAGCAATGGACGGGGATTGGGATAGAACTTCTATCGAAAATCAGGTGATAGAGTCCGGTAGTATGACTTCCACTTTAAAAGTACCTGTGTTTAGAGCGAATGTGGGTGAGGAGGCACGTATTATTACCTTGCGTCTAGTTTCAAATGATAATTTCTCAGTTGGATATGAAAATTTATTAAAAGTCAAATTGACTTTTTCGGATATATTAAATCCTCCTTCGTGGTGGCAGGATTGGAAAACCGTATTTGGGGAATTTTGTCGTGAGAAATATGTCAAATGGATGGAACTTTATTATTTGGGTGCAGACCCGAATGTAGAGCCGGTTTCTTATGCGCCTACCTATAATCAACCGTTGTGGTACGGTAATATGCCCTATCTGGGAAACGACCCACGCATTTATCCGTCTACTTTTATGTTTATCAAGACGTTGAAGAAATATTTTGAAGAGAATGAGGTTTATCCGGATGGAGATACCTCGAAACCGAGAATAAGTATTCCATATAATGGCTAATAAACTGATTATTTATGAAAAGAAATAGTATATATAGTATGTTGTTAGCATTATTAGTGCTGACATTGTCGGGATGTTCCGAGGATAAAGGTAATTATGATTACACCCCGATTGATGAGATAAGTGTAGAAGGCATTCAAAACTCTTATAGTGCGTTAGTGGGTGGAAAGCTGGAAATTTCCGTGAATCTGATACATAGTATTGAAAATGCCGGAGACGAACATTTGGCTTATTCATGGAACGTGAATGGTGAGGAAGTCTCTACGGAAAAAGATTTGGACGTATTTTTACCACCTCTTCCGTTAGGGAAAAAGATTAATTGTACTTATACGGTAACTGATACAAAAACGAACATGAAATTCTTTTCTTTCTTTGAATTGAATGTTGTGAGTTCATTTAACTGGGGCTATTATTTCCTTACGGAACAGGCCGATAAAAAGACTATCCTTTCGTATATGCCTGCGTTTATGGATGGTAAAACGTATGAAGACGCGGAGTTCTTGCATACAACAGCATGCGGCGATTATTCGTTAGGTAATAATCCGAAGCAGATTACGGGAACTTGGGGATATATATCGAGTCTGGGTAACTATTATTTTACGATAGCTCTATTGTCGGAGGGGGAAATGAATAAGGCTATTGTTACGAATAATGCCACTTTTATTCCAACCACAGTACTGAATGAATCCAGTTTTGTGGACCAAACGGCTTCACATACTTTTGTTCCTACGGAAATGACTTTCGATAAACGTGGTCTTTCTTATTATGTTTCGGATGGAAAAGTTATAAAATTCCTGAATTCATTACTTTACCGTCCGGCAAAACATGATAAAGATTATCATTGGAGTCATGTAATGTTTGCGAATTCAGGTGGTTATTTTTTATGGGTGTATGATGATTTGTCACATAAATATTATGTAATAGAATCAACTGTTTCTCAGCCAGAACTAGGTATTATCGGTGATAGCGATGCTTATGATAGTGTTCTTGAAATAACGGATTCCCCGAGTTTGGAAGGTGAATCGATTATAGGCAGGGCGGAAATTTATGCAGGAACAGACTTGTTATATGTTTGGACTGTGAAAAATGGAGATTTGAAATTACATACTTATTCCAAACCGTATAATGGAACTCCGGAATATGTAGATAGTCAGAGTTTCTCTGTGCCAAATGCGGATGAAAATTCAGGGGTTGCACTAGTGAAGAATAATGATTGGTATATTGCAGCCGGAAATAAAATTTATACAGCTTCCCGCATAGCTCCGGTAATGAAAGATTTAGTGCCTTTGCCTTCTGATTGTGGAAAAGTTGTTAACATTGCAGCTTCGGCAAAGGGCTCTTTGTTAATTGTTGCCATGTACGATGAAAATAGTCCGGCTGAATTAAAAGGCTCGGTTGTCTTAGTTGATTTGGATTCGAAAACGATAGTTGGTACGTATAGAAATGTAATAGAGAAATGTGTTTCTATATTAGCCGCCAATACAGCAACAAGTGCTTTCTTCTCACAAGGAGATGATAAGTAAAGAATAGCCTTTAGAATTTCAAAAGAGATTAATTCTCTCTCTTAATAAGTCAGCCCCGGTTATGTAATGAAGCGCATTATGTAGTCGGGGCTTGTATATGGCAAATAAATGATTGCTAACACTTGCTTCGTACCCGGAATGTCCCGGCATAACAGATTTCGGGCTGTGCTATAGGGGCTCATCTCATAAATAAAGCCACTTTATCTATAACGGTATTCCACTCACTTTCACTTTTTCACTATTGATGTAACTTATTGTTTCTAAGCGGATAAAAGTGCCGATGCTACTTCGGCTGTCCGTATACGCCTTCACTTCAAACATTTTAGGCATTCTAGGGGTTTATATAGTTAGGAGAGTTGGAAATTTCCTCAGATAGTACTTACTTATTATTGAGCGAGGTAATAAGAGTATGTTATGTTAATGAATGAAAATCATGCGATTTTGTTATAAAATAAACCTATATTTGTTGAAATTGTAATGAAATCCCGCTCTTTTCAAATTGAATGTAATTATTTTTAATTTAATACGAATGCCATGAAAGAACTAAAGATGTACATCGATGGACAATTCATCGAGAACCAATCCGGAAAATGGATTGATGTATTGAACCCTTCTACGGAAGAAGTAATCTCTCGTATGCCTGATGGCACGGTGGACGATGCTCGGGCGGCTATTGATGCGGCTGAGAAAGCGCAGCCGGCTTGGGAGCGTCTGACTTCAATCGAACGTGCTCAGTATCTTGTTCAAATAGCTAGCGGTATTCGTAAACGGGAAAAGGAATTGACGGATATAATCGTACGGGAAGGTGGAAAGACACAGGGGCTTGCCAATGTGGAAGTGATGTTTACTGCTGATTACTTGGATTATATGGCCGGATGGGCACGCCGCTATGAGGGCGAGATTATTCCCAGCGACCGTCCTAACGAGAGCATTTTTGTATTCAAGAAACCGATAGGAGTAACAACCGGTATTTTGCCTTGGAACTTTCCTTTCTTCTTAATTGCTAGAAAAGCAGCTCCGGCTTTGTTGACAGGAAATGCGATTGTAGTGAAACCGAGTCAGCAGACTCCGGAAAATGCGTATGTTTTTGCACAAATAGTCGATGAAATAGGACTTCCGAAAGGAGTGTTCAATCTGGTAAATGGCCGTGGCTCGGTTATCGGACACGAGTTGGCTGCCAATCCGAAAGTAGGTATGGTCAGTTTGACAGGAAGTGTGGAGGCCGGTATCCAGACAATGGAGGCTGCTTCGGCTAATGTAACAAAGGTTTCGTTGGAATTGGGTGGTAAGGCTCCGGCTATTGTTATGCCTGATGCGGACCTGGATTTGGCAGTGAAATCAATTATTGATTCACGGGTAATTAACACCGGTCAGGTTTGTAACTGTTGCGAGCGCGTGTATGTACATTCCGATATAAAAGATGTTTTCTTGGAGAAGTTGCTGGCCGGTTTCAAAAAGGTGAAAGTAGGCGACCCAAGTCAAATAGCAGACCTCGATATGGGACCATTGATTGAGAAGAATGCATTGAAATCGGTAGAAGAAAAAGTGGCTAAGGCTATTCAACAAGGTGCAGTGCTCGAATGTGGAGGTAAACGCATCGGAACAAAAGGATATTTCTTTGAACCGACCGTTTTGACGAATTGTACGCAGAAGATGGATATCATTCAGGAAGAAACCTTCGGTCCGGTACTTCCGATTGTAGAATTTACAGAGGTGGAAGATGCAATTGCTTGGGCCAATGACTGCGAGTATGGTTTGACATCGTCTGTTTATACCCAAAACTTGGATATGGCCTTCAAGCTTATCCGTGCTTTGAAGTTTGGAGAAACATATATAAACCGTGAAAACTTTGAAGCCATGCAGGGCTTCCATGCAGGATGGCGTAAATCCGGTATAGGCGGTGCTGACGGAAAGCATGGTTTGGAAGAGTATCTGCAGACACATGTAGTTTATTTGGAAACAAAAGGATAAAATTCTCTCTCATAAAAACTAACGCTCTTTAAAAGGAAGTTCTGTCGTGCATCTGTGCATGATGGAACTTTCTTTTTTTGTTTTTCAGTGATGTATAGAGCAAGGGCTTTTAAATATGAATCTGGCCGTATCTGTTCTTATCATATTGCTCTTACATAGGTTGAAAGGTGGGTTGCTTATACGGAATAAAGACTTTGTACTAGTGAATGAGAGCGGTTCATCTAATTGTTTTTAGCTCAAATCTATAGATTTCTTCCTTGCGAATTCTTATGCTCACAGTTGTGCAAGACGTCTTTCACAGTTGTGCGAAAGAACTTGCACAATATGTGCGAAACGTCTTGCACAACTGTGAGAAAGGAAATTTCTACGGATGCGTATCTTAAATTGCCTACGTAAAAGGGTAATTTATCAGGAAGGTGAGTATAAAAGATGTCCTGTTTGCTTATAATATAGAACGTTGAAACACAATTGCTGTGCTGACTTTTAAAATCCGGAAGTGAAGATGGATATGATTCGTCGAAGGAGCATCGGCACTTTTAGTTGCTTATATCCAATAAATTACATCAATAGTGAAAAAGTGAAGATGCTTCTTTTTATATTATAGAATGGAACAGTTGAGACTCAAAATGAATAAAAATTGCAAGGTTTTGAACAATTGTTGCAATCAGTAAACGATAATTTTTTTCAATTTTGCAGGAAATAACTATTATCTAATAATACGATGAAAAATAAAAGAAGTTATAGAGTGTGGTGCATGTTGGCCCTGGCACTTCTCTCGGTATGTACGCTTTATGCAGGGAATAAGTCGAACGTGTTTCATGCGATTGTCGCTCAGGACGGAACAGGGGATTATGTCTCGGTGCAGGAAGCCATTGATAAGGCGCCGGCCAATCGACGGGCTCCTTGGATTATTTTTGTAAAGAACGGTTCTTATAATGAGTTGGTAACAGTGCCCAAAGAGAAGAGGTTTATTCATCTGATAGGGCAGGACAAGGAACATACAATCATTCACTTTTCTTTAAACGTAGGAGGTAAACCGGAAAAAGAACCTGCGGAGTATTGGAATTATTCAGTTCATAATCCGGAATTGCCTATTTATAAGAAGCAAGGAAGTGTTGTGCAGATTTTAGCTCCGGATTTTTATTCGGAAAATATATCGTATGTCAACGATTTTGGCGTCCATTTTCAGAGTGGCCCTCAAGCATTGGCAATGAGTAGTCAGGCCGACCGGATTGCTTTTAAAAATTGCATTTTCCGCTCTTTTCAGGATACTTGGATGACAACAAAAGTGGATACATTCCGTCATTATGTAAAAGGGTGTTGGATAGAAGGAGCCGTCGATTATTTTTATGGAAGTGGCGACGCTCTGCTGGAAGAGTGCACATTATATAATGTCCGTAGTGGTTCTGTTATCGTTGCGCCTTGTCATGAGAAATCAAAATATGGATATGTATTCCGCAATTGTATTGTCGATGGGAATAAATTGGCTGCCGATGGTAAGCAGAAACTGGGGCGTCCCTGGCATAATGCTCCCAAAGCGATATACATAAATACCACCATGCGCATTCCTTTAGCAAAAGAAGGATGGACTAATATGGGGACTGTTCCGGCTATTTTTGCGGAGTATAATAGTGTGGATGCCCATGGTAACGTATTGGACCTTAGCCAAAGGAAAACAGAATATCAGGGACGCGGGGAGACTCCGGAAGTTGGAACCTGTCGTGCTTCCATCACAGAGAATGAGGCCAATCAATTGACATATGAAAATATAATTCCGGGGAATGATGGCTGGAATCCTCGTAAAATAATGGATGAATTACCTTCTCCCGAGAATATACAATGGAAAAATGGGGCTTTGTCATGGACGGCGGTAAACAATGCGGCCGGCTATGTGGTGGTGGCTGACGGAAACCTGTATGTTACGCAAAAAGCTCGGTTGAAGATGAAGCCGGCTAAAGAGGTGGTAATTTATGCCGTGAGCCGTTTTGGGGCTTTGGGTAAACCAGGGAAGTAATACTCGTTATTTTTTATAGTACTTTGTTGTGCGAACGCCAATTGCCAAAATACGTTTGATGGTTGGCGTTCTTTTTCAAAGAAGGAGCCTGTTTAAATATGTAATGGAATTTTTATGGAATATTAAATGTCGGTTGGGATTAATCTATGGATTTATATCTACCTTTGTTCCGTCACATAATAATGAATGGACATTTAAAATAATAAATTATGGAATTCTTAACTAATGAAAAACTGACAATTGTAGGTGCAGCCGGCATGATTGGTTCTAACATGGCACAAACTGCTGCCATGATGCGCTTAACTCCGAATTTGTGTTTGTATGACCCTTTTGCTCCGGCCTTGGAGGGTGTAGCTGAGGAGATGTTTCATTGCTCTTTCGAGGGGATGAATATTACGTTCACATCTGATATAAAAGAAGCATTGACAGATGCCAAATATCTAATTTCTTCGGGTGGTGCGGCTCGTAAGGCAGGCATGACACGCGAAGATTTATTAAAAGGGAATGCAGCCATTGCAGAACAGTTGGGAAAAGATATTAAAACTTATTGTCCGGACGTAAAGCATGTAGTGGTGATTTTTAATCCGGCTGATATCACTGGGCTGATTACCTTATTGTATTCAGGTTTGAAACCATCGCAGGTAAGTACTTTAGCTGCTCTGGATAGTACTCGTTTGCAGAGTGCATTGGCTAAACATTTCGGTATCATGCAAAGTAAAGTGGAAAATTGCCGTACTTATGGCGGACATGGAGAACAGATGGCTGTGTTTGCTTCTACGGCAAAAGTGGATGGTAAACCATTGCTCGACTTAATCGGTACATCCGCTTTAACCAATGAACAGTGGGCGGAAATGAAACAGAATGTAATACAAGGAGGAAAACATATTATTGATTTGCGGGGTCGCTCTTCTTTCCAAAGTCCTGCCTATGTTTCGGTTGAAATGATTCGTGCGGCAATGGGAGGAGCATCTTTCAGATGGCCTGCCGGAACCTATGTTTATTCCGAAGGCTTTGACCATATCATGATGGCTATGGAAACTGAAATAACCAAAGACGGTATTCATTATAAGGAGATAAAAGGCACTCCGGAGGAAGTTTCGGCATTACAAGCCAGCTATAAGCATCTTTGCGCGTTGCGCGATGAGGTGATTGCTATGGGTGTGTTGCCTCCAGTTAATGAATGGAACAAATTGAATCCGAATATTAAATAGTTCCTTATACTTGTAATAAAAAGCGCAGATAAATGCGGGCGGAAGCCATAATTCGTGTTTATCTGCGCTTTTTTATGTATTTCTTCGCTGAAAGTTTTGTCAATAAGGAAAGTATGTGTAATTTTGCACCGCAATTTATCACTGAATTTAATAACTAACATAATATAATTAAAAACAAAATGATTGTAGTACCTGTAAAAGAAGGCGAAAACATTGAAAAAGCGCTGAAAAAGTTTAAAAGAAAATTTGAGAAAACTGGTGTGATTAAAGAACTGAGAAGCAGACAACAGTTTGATAAACCGTCTGTTATCAAAAGATTGAAGAAAGAACGTGCTGTTTACGTTCAGAAACTTCAGCAAGTAGAAGAATAATTATTTCGCAAAATTCTTTGAATTTATTGATTTATTTCCATATATTCGTTGCTGAATTATAGAGTGACGATTCTTATGTTAATAGATCTTTTCTTGGATTACCTGCGAGCTGAACGGAACTATTCCAATTTGACGATAGTCGGATATGGAACAGATTTGCGAGAGTTCGAAGCGTTCTTTCTTGGAGTGGATGAAGAACAGAAATGGGAGACCGTGGATGCTGACCTTATTCGTCAATGGATTATGCAACTGATGAGTACGGAGAAAAATGGCCAGGGATTGCAACCATCTTCTGTGAATCGGAAGTTGAGTAGTTTACGCTCTTTTTATCGTTTCTTATTGATTCGGGGATATGTAAAAGTGAATCCGGTATCAAAAGTAAAAGGTCCAAAGAGAAAAAAGACATTGCCTTTCTTTTTAAGAGAATCGGAAATGGATAAGCTACTTGATGGAGGAATGTTCGATGATGACTTTCAAGGTTGTCGAGACCGGATGATTCTTGAATTATTCTACTCTACAGGGGTGCGTCTTTCCGAATTGATAGGCTTGGATGACGTGGATGTTGATTTCTCAGCATCATGGATAAAGGTAACAGGGAAAAGAAATAAGCAACGGTTGATTCCTTTCGGGGATGAATTACGTGAAGCGATGCTTATATATATTAAGGTAAGAAATGAAACGTTGCCGATGCGGCCATCGAACGCTTTCTTTGTAAGAAAGAATGGTGAACGGATGTATCCGGCGTTGGTATATAATTTAGTAAGAAAGAACCTTTCGAAAGTTACTGCGTTAAAGAAACGGAGTCCCCATGTGTTGAGACATACTTTTGCCACTTCAATGTTGAATCATTCGGCAGAACTGGAGTCGGTAAAAGAGTTGTTGGGACATAATAGTTTGGCGACAACTGAGATTTATACGCATGCGACTTTTGAAGAACTCAAACAAATTTATAAACAAGCTCATCCAAGAGCATAAAAAAGGAGGTTTGTATGGAAGTAAGAATCCAATCAATTCATTTTGATGCAACAGAGCAGTTGCAGGCCTTTATTCAAAAGAAGGCGATAAGACTTGAGAAATATTACGAAGATATAAGGAAAGTAGAGGTGGTACTGAAAGTAGTCAAACCTGAAACTGCAAAAAACAAAGAAGCTGCGATTCGAGTATTCGTTCCGAATGAGGAGCTTTATGCAGAGAAAGTTTGCGATACGTTTGAAGAAGCTGTAGATAATGGCTTGGAAGCTATTTCCAAACAACTTTTGAAATACAAAGAAAAACTGCGTGGTAAATAAAAAAACTCGCAAATGTTTTTGTGAATCAAAATAAATAACTAAATTTGCAGCCGTTTCGCCTCCAGTGTGGACGGCTGTAAACAAAATTGCCTCTTTAGCTCAGTTGGCCAGAGCACGTGATTTGTAATCTCGGGGTCGTT
>ERZ839767.1090-NODE-1090-length-43257-cov-4.074649_pt1 | contig 43257 bp, 28 predicted proteins | sample MGYA00519879_ERZ839767 | MGnify/ENA primary metagenome ERZ839767 (study PRJEB31850, sample SAMEA3708852) | human gut metagenome | biome: human gut; feature: human-associated habitat; material: faeces | place: China | collected 2014 ... | reverse complement strand
GTGGAGATCGTGAAGATCATGGAGATCGTGGAGATCATGGAGATCATGGAGATCGTGAAGATCGCGGAGATCATGGAGATCGTGAAACCGTACATACGATATACTCCGCTTAATATTCCTCGGCACACCAAACAAAAAGGTCAACTATTTAAGTTGACCTTTTTGTTTGGTGTGTAGGTTATCCCGATTTAAAAATCATAGGGACATACGTGATTCTTTTCCAACAGCTTTTCGATCCCGGATTCGGGATAGAGGATTCTGCCGCCGACCGAAGTGTAAGGAATTACTCGGCTGTCCCGGTACTCCTGCAAGGTGCGCTTGCTGATATGGAAGATTCGGCAAATCTCCTCGCCGGTTAAATAGCGTTCATTGCAGATGGGCGGTTTTAAATGCGCCGATACCTGTTCGATTTTAGCGATTGCCGTTTCGATGCTTCCGATCAATTCCCTGAACTCGTCGGAACCGCGATCAATGATGTCGTCCATAATTAGCGGGAGTTCGGTTTGACGGCGGCCTTTGCAAGCAAGGCGTTGATAATTTCGGCCTTGTAATAAATCTTATTCCCGATAAAGGAATAAGGAACCGTGCCGGTACTGCGGTAATACTGCAATGTCCGTTTGGAAATTCCGAGTGCAAGACATACTTCCTGCGAATCGAGTCACTGGCCGGCTTTCTTTTCGCCGAATGTTCGGGAAAACAGATTGACCTGTTGTGTCAAGTCGGCAAGACGCTGTTTGATTTTTTCATACGCCTTGGTTTCGATAAGAATGTAATCCATAAGTTAAGTAGATTTTAATTAAACAATCGCGCCGCTCTGATAAGCGGCTGCCGGTACAAAAGAAATACGCAAATACCCGATTGATACACCCTTTCCGGTTACTTCCGGTTGTTTCCGGCCGAAACCGGGGGAGGGGGTTTCTGAGACCTTAAAAATCTCGGAAACCCCCTCCCTCGGTTTTGGCGTTTCTGCTTACAACGGCTCTCTAAGTTTATTCGCTAATGTCTGCATTTCACGACCTATTTTTGTGTCCGTGATTTTTGCATAAATCTGAGTGGATCGGATATTGTCGTGTCCCAACATTCTGGAAACGCTTTCCAACGAAACTCCGTTTGAAAGTGTGACGGTCGTTGCGAACGTATGTCTGGCGATGTGCATTGTAATGGTTTTATGAATGTCGCATATATCTGCGATTTCCAGTAAATAACTGTTTAGTTTTTGATTGGATGAAACGGGCAACAAAACATTTTCCGATATGCACACGGGATGTTCTTTGTATTTCTCGATAATACGGCGGGCGGGTTCCAACAACGGAATCCGGCACATGTTTTTTGTTTTTTGACGGGTTTTGTAAATCCAGACATTGTTTTGATTATCTGTTGCAAGATGCTCCGGCGTCAGACACTTTACGTCGATGTAAGATAAGCCGGTGTAGCAACAGAATACAAAGATGTCCCGAACCAGTTTTAACCGTTCTATGTGAATTTCTTTCGTAATGATACGGTTTAATTCTTCTTGTGTCAGAAAGTCTTTCTCTACGGGGTATTCTTTCAGTTTGTAATTCTCGAACGGATTGCGTTTGATCCACTCGTTGATTAGTGCGATCCGAATAATTTTTTTCAGTGCTTTCAGGTGTTTGACGGCGGAATTATGGATACATTTTTTATCTGTTTTCAGAAAAATGTCGAAATCGGATATGAACTGATAAGTGATTTCGGAAATACATAAATCGCTACACCGGTATTGCCGTTGTATAAACTCTTTCAGGTGTTTGATCGTCACATTATACCGGTCTGCGGTTTTTTGAGAAAATTCCTTGCCTACCAATGCGTTCATTTTTTTGTTATGGTCGGCGAATAATTCCAGAATGGTTTTAGAGGACTGGTTTTGTCCGAGAAACCGCTGCTTGATGATTCGTGCGGTTATTTCCTTATTATTTTGTTCCAGTTCTCGGTGGATGCTGTAAATGGATACCCGGACGCTGTCGAGATAACGGTTTAATTCGATGGAAAGATCGTCATTCCCTAAAATGCGTTCTTTCTTTGAGTCCCAGTTCTCCGGCTTCACGGCACGTTTTAACAGAAATTCATCCCGGATGCCGTTTACCGTGATGCGGACAATGATCGTTGATTCTCCTGTTTTAAGCAATCTTGTTCTTTTAATAAAGAACAGAATGGCGAATGTTCGTCTTTTCATAGCTACTGATTTTTAATGACACAAAATTATTAGACCAGAGCTGACTTGTCAAGAGGCAAAACATTGCATAATAATGCGTTAACGCTAAATCGGGGGCGCTTTTCGGGCGATTTTGAATAACCCCCGAATAAGGCTGGAAATCGGTGTGTAAAATTGCACCTTTTCTCTTTGTACCAGAAAAAGAAAACCCGATAAATCGTTGATTTACCGGGTTTTTCATCTTTTTTCTTTACTGAAGTTGCTCCTCAACAAGGACTTGAACCTTGGACCCCCTGATTAACAGTCAGGTGCTCTAACCAACTGAGCTATTGAGGAATATGTTTCCAAAAGAGAGCGGTTGAAGTTTTTTAATCGAACCCGATGTTTCTCTTTTGCGAGTGCAAATATATACCAAATAATTTATTCTGCAAACAGTTTTGGTAAAAATATCTTCGCTTTTTGCTATTACGACCGCGGGCGTGGCGTATCGGGAATATTGGTGTCGGTCGAGGCGGTCTTCCGTTCGAATGAAATAAAAAAATCCGGAACGTTTCTGATCCTCAGAAAACGTTCCGGATAGGATCGGGATCGGTTACGGGAACCGGGTCCGATCGACGGGCGGCGAATTGTGGAACGCCGTCCGCCGGTTGTTATTGCTGGAAAATTTCTTTGTACTTGTTGATAAAATAGACCGGTGTACAACTCCAGGCATGGCAGTAGCTGTTGATCGGGTAGAAATTATAGGGGGATTTAAAGTCGTCCTTCGGATCGTACACTTCCCAGAAAGTGTCGGCTCCCTTGCGGATCATACTGCCCCAGTAATCGACCAGCAGTTCTTTTGCCTGCCGGTTCATGCCGCAGTGCAGCATTGCTTCGATCAGATAGTGGTAGGCGTAAGGAGAGCCCGGATAACAGCTTGCCGGATCGGCAAATGCGGCTTCGAGCGCCCGGACGCTCTCTTTTTGGGACAGCGTGCCCGAAAGAATCATCCATACCTGCGATAGGTAGGAAACCTGCCTGTCCGGGCCGGATACGACGACTCCGTTTTTCGAATCGTAGAAGTTTTTCCGCGAAGCCTTCCGCATGGCTTTGACAACTCCGGGCCATTCGGCCACTTCCTGTTCGCGTCCGAGCATCCGAGCGAGTTCGTAGCTCCGGTCGATGGCGAAAGTCATCAGCCCCTGCATCGGCGCGTGGCGGTTCAGGTCTTCTTTCCAGTCGAAAACAAGCCACCATTGCGGTTTCTTGTCCATGTCGTAGATGCCGTCTTTGAGGTAGGTGCGGGCGAATTCGATCTGGCGCACCACCACCGGCCATAGATCTTCGGCGGTTTCGCGGTCGCCGGTGGCCTTCAGATATTCGTACAGGGTCACTCCGTAGAGCAGGCTGTAATCCATGCAGTGTTGCCCGGTTTGCGGGTGCGGGTCGGGATATTCGAACACCGTCGCATGCAACCAGCCGTCTTCGTCGGCCAGCGCGGCGAGCAGGTAGAGGCAGCGCCGGGTAAGTTCATGGTTCTTGAACGAGTAGGTATTGGCGAGGGATTCGAGGTACAAGTCGCCGATCCACAGCCGTTGGTCGCGTTTCGGGCCGTCTTCGTAGACGGTCTGCATACACTCTTTCAGCGTGGTCAGGCCCGTCCGGTTGATCTGGGCGATTATGGGATCCGTGGTCGGAGCCAGTTCTTCGGGCGTGCCGCTCGCCGACGTTACGGCGGTAAACTGCATGTCGGTAATGGCGAAATCGAACGACGAATGGGCCAGCATCTCGATCTTTACATAACGGAAGGCCATACGGCGGGGCAGCGTGACCGTCGCCGGCGCGCGCATCACGGTGACCACTTCGTCCTGCAGCCATGCGCGGCTCAGACCGCCCGGATAGGGATCGAATGGGGTATTCAGTTCGGCGGGCACCTCGGCGAACGTCAGGCGGAACCGCAACGGAGCGTCGGCGTCGGTGTTCAGTTTGCCGATCGTGAACGAGAAGTAGCCGGTAAGATGTTCCCCGAAATCGACGGTCACCTCTTTCAGCGCCTTGAACGATTGGTTGTACAGCGTTTCCATGCCGTCGGTCTCGACCATCTTCCAGCCCTGGAAGGCGTCCGGATCCTTTTCGCTGCGGACGAGGCATTGCGGTTTTTTGACGGTTTCGGTTAGTTTCGGCATGTTGTCGGCGGCTTTGCGCAGCCAGTTTTCCCGTTCTGCGGCGAAGGCTACCGGCTGGGCATGCACCGATGCGGCGGTCGCCCCGAGAAGTACTACGGATTGCAACAGGTGTACGATTTTTCTCATCGAGTCAGATTTAGGTTAAAAAATATATGCGGTTAAAATATGAGTCCGTATGTCGTTTCGTGTCCGAAAGATCAATTCCCCAGCGAGCGGACGAATTCCAGAGCCTCCTGGCTCAGGTAACGGTCCGTCCGGTCAATCCAACCCGATTTCGGAAGTTCCGTACGCTGTTTGTCGATGCGTCCCGTGATCGGATAGGTCGGTTTGCTCAACGTTTCGTAACGGGCGCGCTGCGACGGACGGATCGTTCGGGTGAAGACCTGCTCTTTGGTCGGCTTGCGCTCGATTTCCCATTTGAATCCTTTCATCAACTGCGACTGCGTTTCCGGAATTTTATCCATCGGGTAGATCGAATAGGACGGGTTGCCTCGGTAGACGATCTCGCTGACCTGCCGCTCGGTGAATCGGAACGTGATGTCGGCGCATTCCGCGACCAAGAATCCGCTGATGTACCGGTCGGTACTGTCTCCGTCCTCCATGTAGTAGTAGGTTTGGCCGTTTCCGTTCACATCGGTTTTGAAGATCTCCCCATTGTTGAAGTAGGTTTCGATCACTTTGCCTTTCACCTGGTTGAAATGCGTCGAATCGACCCTCGAGCACATCAGCGGTTCCCCTCTGAACACCGCTTTTTCGATGGTTTGGTTTTTCGTGAAGATATCGACCGTCTGGGCCGTGATTTGGTTTTCCCCGTTCCACAGCACCGGATTGGTGTACATGTGGATCGTCGAGTCGATCGAGAACCCCACGATCGAGTCACACACGGCCTGGAAATCCGAGCGGTAGATGCGCACGTTGTAATATCCGCGGACGATCCTTACCAGCGAATCCGCCGGATCGACGATTGCCGCCGAATCGGCGGCCGCTTTTACCGTCGCCGAGTCCGCGGCAGGGGCGGGGGAGGGCGCTTTCTGCACGGTCGAATCCGGGGAGGTCGCCAGCGTGTCCGCTGCGAAAACCTGTTGCAGCGAATCCAGTTTCAGCAGGGCCAGCGTATCTTCCGAAGTGGCTTTGCCTTTGAGGAACCGGCGGGCCAGCTCTTTGCGCTGCCGCGCCCATTCCTGTTCCTGCTGGGCCCGGGCGATCGCCGCTGCTTTTTCTCGCGAGGCTTTGATCTTCGCTTTGATTTTTGCGGTGCGTGCTTCTTCCTTTTCTTTTCGGAGTCTTTCTTTTTCGAGCTTTTTAGGGTCTACCGGCCGTTCTTTCGCCTTTCGGACGGAGTCGCTCGTCGATACGGAGTCCGGTACGGGGGGCTCCGATTGCGCCAGGGAGTCGGCCGTTTCGCCCGGGATGTTCCGTTGCGCGGAGTCGGCCGGGGTTTCCGTGTCGTTTCCGGCCGGAACCGGGGGCGGAGCGGGGGCAGACGCAGGTGGCGGAGCTTGCCCGTCCGGGAGCGTCGGAATCGGCGGACGTCCCGGCCCGTTCGTCGCGGGACGGACCGCCGCGCTGTCTGCGGCAGGAAACGGTGCGGGAGTTTCCGCTGCCAGCGAATCCGCCGTTTTCTGCGTCGGAACAGAGTCGTTGCGGAAACGGTTCAGCGTATAGATGAAGATGCTGTCCGAGCGCATGAAAACGGTATCGGGTTGTTCCCCCTCCTCGTAGCTAAGCACCGATGGGTCGCGGGTCAGCAGGGCTTGTTTTTTATCGCCCCAGTATTGGCCGTAATCGCCGAAAGCCATGGCTTTTTGTTCCTGGTCGGCGATCTGGATGTTGTTTCGCAATACCGCGTCCTGTCCGGTTTGCCGGTACACGATTGTGTCGGCCCACAGTTCCTGGGTTTTGGTCATGATATAGGAGCTGTCGGTGAACGTATAAAGGTCTTCCTTGGCATTGTAGCTGCCCCGGCGGGCCGTGAGAAATTCGTCCTGGTCGTTCCAGATGTAGGACGGCGTATCGAAAGTCGCGATTTCGGTGTCCATGTTATACGTTACCGAATCGGAGCTGATCGTATATTGCGGGTTTTGCATTTCGACGTTCCGTACGCCGATCAGCTCGCGGTTGTCGGCGTAGTAATACCCTTCGTCGGACTCCATTAGGTTGTCTTTCTGCGACATGGTTCCCCCGCCGTAATAGCGTCCGATGTTGGTCAGCGTGTTGAACGTAAAATTATAGGTGTACAGCGTAGCGTCCTTGTCCACCATTTTGATCAGCGGGGAATAGATGCGCGCTTCGTTCAGCAGCCCGTTGTAGTCGGCCTTGTCGCCGTAGATGAACGTGCTGTCCTTGTTGACGACCACGTTGCGGTAACAGTCCATCATGCGGTCGCTGTACCGGATTGCGCTGTCGCAGGTAATGACGGCCCCGTTGTGGAAAAAGACGACGTGCCCGACCAGGCACAGCGCCGTGGAGTCGGCTATCTTGATGCTGGACATCACGTCGGCCCGGAAGTCCACGGTCGTGACTTCCTGCCCCCGTACGCCTGCTATGCAGGCCAGCAGCAGCACCGCGAACGCGGCGGCTATGCGACTTCTTCGGATCACCGGCAGTGAATTATTTAAGGAGTTCTTTGTGCTGGAAATCGCAGTCGTGGAATTCCTTGTCGATCCGGATGTACATTCCCTCGATCTTGCTTGCGAGCCACTTGTCGAAAACTTCCTGCTGTTTCTGGGCGAGGGTCAGTTTCTCGATCTGCTTGTAGTCTTCGTTCAGGTTGGCCGAATGGGTCGGGATGACCTCCTTGAGCATGACCAGCTTGCACAGCAGGCTTCCGTGCGTGTCGACGGCGGCGAAAGGTTTCGACACCTCGCCGGGGGTCAGCGTTTGCAGTGCTTCCAGGTCTTCCCGGTTCAGGTTTTCCTTGTAGAACTTCGTCGAAGCTTCCGACGGGTCGACCATTCCCCGGTAGTAGAATTCGAGTTGTTCCATATTGGATACGATCCCGCCGTTTTTAGCGGAAAAGCGGTCTTCCGAATATTTTTCCACGGCTTTTTCGAACGTCAGGTTGCCGGCCTTGATCTCCCTGCTGACGCTGTCCAACAGGTCGTAAGGTTCTTCCATATCTTTCTGGGTGTACTGCGGCTTGATCAGGATGTGGCGGACGTGGTACTGGCTGCCCGTTTTGTCGATCATCTGGATCAGGTGGAATCCGTATTCGGTCTCCACGACTCCCGATACTTGTCCCGGTTTGAGCTGCGACATCGCCTTGGCGAACGGCTCCACCATCATGTCTTTGGTAACCGTACCTACGTCGCCCCCCCGAGACGCCGATCCCGGGTCTTCGGAGTAGATACGCGCCAGCATGTCGAACTTGTCCCCTTTCAGGATCCGCTCGCGCAGTTCGAGCAGGCGTTCCTGCGCCCGCATCTTGGCATTTTCCGCTGCGGAAGGATAACGGACGATCTGCGCGTATACGTATTGTTCCGGGATGACCGGAATACTGTCCTTGGACTGCCGTTTGAAATATTTTTCGACTTCACCCGGAGTGACGGTGACTTTGTTCTTCACCGTATTCTCCATTTCGTAGGCGTAGCTGTCTTCCTGGGCGCTTCTCTTCATATCCGCCCGTATGTCGAATATCGGCTTGTGGTAGTACATTTCGAGCGCGGCCAGCGATCCGAACTTTTCGGTTTCGTCGTTCAGGCGATCCTGCACCTTCTGGTCGATGATGCGTTCGTTATAGATCTTGATCGAGTCGATCTGGGACTGGTTGTAGAGCACTTTCTGGACGATCAAGTGTTCGAGCGCCTCGCAACGCGGATCCCGTCCGGAAGTATAACCCGTCTCTTTCTGCTGATCGATCAGCGATTGGGTCAGCCTTTCCAGGTCGGAATAGAGCACCATCGAATTCCCGACCACGGCGATCACCTTGTCCGCCGTAAACTGCTGCTGCGCCGCAGCCCGGTTACACAAAGCGCAGGCGAGCAATCCGCCCAGAACGATCTTCAATTGATATCCACGCATCGTATTTTAATTTACATTTACTACTATTTCCTTGTTGTCCAGCGCCCCGCGGTACAGGCTGTCCTCGTGGGCGCGGATGATTTCCTCTTTTCGTTTGTTGAAAATGACCCGTTTGATGACCTCCCGCACGCTTTCCTGCGGCGCATACTCCCCGGCCCTGCAAACGGACAGCACCCGGACGTAAAATATGAAGTCGTTCGCTTCGAACTCATTGACTTTCGCCGTGTTGAGTAGGTAGTCGTAATCCTGAGTCTTGTCGACCGGCAGCAACGACCGCAGCACCGCGAAGTCCGTCCATTGGTTCAGTTCGGTCAGTTCGAAATTGTTTTTGACGCACAGGTCGAGCAGATCCTGATAGCCCTCCTCGCGCGGGGTGAGCATCAGCTCTTCGATCGTCTTTTTCTTGTCGTAACTGCGCGGAATACGTACGATCCGGGCCTTCACTAGGGTCTTGTCTAGGATGAAATCGGCCTTGTTCTGGTTGTAATAGTCCGCAATCTGCGTATCGGTGAAAAGCGTGTCGATGTTCTTGTCCACGTAGAACTGGTCGACCTTGTGGGTCAGCAGCGAATTGCGGTACTCCTGCACCATCTGGTCGATGTCTTTCTGACTCTCTTCGAGCATCCGCTCGGCTTCTTTGATTTTCAGTTGTTTTTTGACCCATTGGTCTACGTAGGAACGCAGTATTTTCAGGCTGTCCTCGGAAGTCATATTCGGCGTGAAGATCGGGCTCACGTCGTGCAGGTACAGTTTTTTGTTCTCCACTTCGGCCAGAATGGTGTTGTGCTCCGCAAACGGATTCGGAAAACGCTTGCAGGAGTAGGCCGTCAGCAAGACCGCTACCAATAATATTTTCGGGACAAATTTCATCATTCGTTTGCTGCGATACAAAGATATACGATTCCGGGTAAACAACGGTTATTGCGGACTTATATTGTCATTTTTCCCGAAAACTTTCCCGTTTTCGGACGCTTCCGCCGCCGGAACCTCCACGTTGCGATTCCGCCGGAGCGTGCGTACGATGCCGGCGACGGCCAGCAGCAGGACGACGCAGGCCGCGGCGTACAGCACATGGTAACTCCGTTCGCTCCCGAACATCTCCTTCGTGAAGACGATCTTTTCGCCGCTGAGCATCCAGACGAAATAGGAGACGGCGTTGTTCAGCGCATGGATCAGTATACAGGGGATCAGCGATTGGGTCTTGTAGTAGATGAATCCGATCATCGCGCCTACGAAAAAGGCGTTCAGGGCCTGCTGCGGGATGCCGTGCACGATGCCGAATATGGCCGACGCGATCAGGATGCCGCGCCAGGGGCCGTATTTGCGGGTCAACGACTCCTGGAGGATGCCCCGGAACAGGATCTCCTCGAGGATCGGCGCGACGACGACGGTCGTAAGCATCATCCATCCGCCCAGTTTCATCTGGTCGCCGAGCCATTCGAGCCACCGGCTTGGGAAGAGCTCCAGCAACGGTTCGATGACCAGCGTCGTGGCGAGGACGGTAATCACTCCCCATAGCACCAGCGCCGGGTCCGTTTTCCGGAATCCGAACCGGAGCAGTTTTACGTCCGGCCCTACGCGCAGCCGCTTGGCGAACAGCGCATAGCAGATCGTGCTGAGGAATGTCAGCGCGTAGACGAGCGCTACGACCGGCCCCTGCGACGCGATTCCGAACCGGAGCAGCAACCCGCCTCCCAGGTTGAACGCCAGCATCGCTACGAGGTAGATGCCCAGAATGGCGAGCAGGTCGCTCCAGGTCGGGTAAGCCCCTTTCTGCGGATTGGTCTTCATAGGTCGTTCTGTCATCCGGCCGACCGGTTAATAAACCTGGTCGCCCAGCGTGGCTACCATGACCGCTTTGATCGTGTGCAGGCGGTTTTCGGCCTGGTCGAACACGACCGATGCGTCGGACTCGAACACCTCTTCGGTCACTTCCATTTCCGAGATGCCGAATTTGCCGAAAATATCCTTGCCGACCGTGGTTTCCATGTTGTGGAACGCGGGCAGGCAGTGCAGGAACTTCGCTTCCGGATTCTGCGTGGCGTCCATCACGGCGCGGTTGACTTGGTACGGGCTCAGCAATTCGATGCGGTCGCGCCAGATGTCGTCCGGTTCGCCCATCGACACCCATACGTCCGTGTAGACAAAGTCGCAGTCGCGTACGCCGTCGATGCGGTCCGTCACGGTAATCCGGGCGCCCGAGGCTTGCGCCAGTTCGCGGCAGGTTTTCACCAGCGCCGGGTCCGGGGCGCACTGCGCCGGGGAGATGGCTCTGAAATCCATACCCATTTTCGCCGACGCGATCATCAGCGAATTGGCCACGTTGTTGTGCGCGTCGCCCAGAAAGCACAGTTTCATTTCGGACAGCGGCTTCTGCGAATGTTCGCGCATCGTCAGCATGTCGGCCAACGCCTGCGTCGGGTGAAATTCATTGGTCAGGCCGTTCCATACCGGAACGCCCGAGTATTCGGACAGCGTGTGCACGATGTGCTGCCCGTATCCGCGGTATTCGATTCCGTCGTAGATGCGCCCCAGCACGCGGGCCGTGTCTTTCAGCGACTCTTTTTTACCCATCTGCGAACCGGTGGGGCCCAGATAGGTGACCCGTGCGCCCTGATCGTAGGCCGCCACTTCGAACGAACAGCGCGTCCGCGTAGAGTCTTTCTCGAACAGCAGCACGATATTTTTGCCCTGGAGCGTTTTTTTCTCTTTCCCGATGTACTTGTCCGCTTTCAGCCGTGCGGCCAGATCCAGCAGATAACCGATCTCCCCCGGCGTGAAGTCGAGGAGCGTCAACAAACTTCTTTTACTTAAGTCAACCATAACCATTCCGTGAGTTTTTCGATGCTCCGGCTCCGGTTCCGGGCCTGCGGGCATCCGCCGTCCGTGTCCGGGCGGCCGTTCAAATCAGCTTCAAAGATAAAACATAAATTTATAAATCCCTATTCCCCGCGCCGTTTCCTGTTGTCCGACCCGTCGTACCGCAGGATATGCCGGCGCCGCGACCGTCGTCGGCCGGCAGTCCGAAAAGTTCGCCGGTCGGGCGGATGTTGCCTCGATTTTGATAAATTTTGCCTATCTTGCACCGGATTTGGGGCCGGATGCGGCTCCGGACGCACGGCAAGGCGTCCGTTGCGGATGTACAATTATTAAAACCAAAAGAAATATGGGCAAAATCGTGGCGTTGGCCAATCAGAAGGGCGGGGTAGGAAAGACGACCACGGCCATCAATCTGGCGGCCAGCATGGCGGTGCTGGGCAAAAAGGTGTTGCTCGTAGACGCCGATCCGCAGGCCAATGCGACTTCGGGGCTGGGGCTCGACATCAACGGGAAGGGGATTTACGACTGCATCACCGGACAGGCGCAGCCGGCGGAGATCATCCTGAAATGTCCGGACGTCAAGAAGCTGGACGTTCTGCCGTCGAGCATCAACCTGGTCGGGGCCGAAACCGAGCTGCTGGAGATCGAAGACGGGCAGCGGAGGCTGAAGGCGATCCTGGAACCGCTCAAACCGCAGTACGACTTTATCCTGATCGACTGTTCGCCGTCGCTCGGGCTGGTGACGCTGAACGCGCTGGTCGCTTCGGACAGCGTGCTGATTCCCGTACAGTGCGAGTATTTCGCGCTGGAAGGGCTCGGTAAACTGCTGAATACAATTAAGATGACCAAAACGAAGCTGAATCCGGGACTGGAGATCGAAGGGTTTCTGCTGACGATGTACGACTCGCGGCTGCGGCTGGCCAACCAAGTGGCCGGCGAAGTGCGGGAGCATTTCGGCGACCTGGCTTTCCGGACGATCATCCAGCGCAACATCCGGCTCAGCGAAGCGCCCAGTTTCGGCAAGCCGGCGCTGTTGTACGACGCTTCGTCGACCGGCAGTATCAATTACCTGAACCTCGCCAAGGAGTTTATTAAGAAAAACAAGAGTTAAGCGATATACGATGAATCCGAAAAACAAGGGCCTGGGCCGGGGCTTGGGCGCAATTTTTGAAATAGAGGGTTCGGCGCTGCCCGAGAAAACGAAGGGAACGGCGTTCGAGGAGATCGAAATCGGACGGATCGTCCCGAACCCGAAGCAGCCGCGCACCCGTTTCAACGAGCAGGCGCTCGACGAGTTGGCCGATTCGATCCGGACGCTGGGCGTGATACAGCCCATTACGGTCAAGAAGGAAGCAGACGGGAGATATATGATTGTCAGCGGAGAACGCCGCTGGAGGGCGTCGCAACTGGCCGACCAGGCGACGATTCCGGCCTACATCCGCGAGGTGGACGACCAGGCGTTGCTGGAGATGGCCATCGTGGAAAATATCCAGCGTCAGGATTTGAACGCGATCGAGGTGGCGCTGAGCCTGCAACGGTTGGTGGACGAATGCCGGCTGACGCAGGATTCGCTGGCGGAACGCGTCGGTAAAAAACGCTCGACGGTAGCCAATTACATGCGGTTGCTGAAACTTCCGGTCGAGGTGCAGTTGGCTCTGCGCGAAGAACTGATCTCGATGGGACATGCCCGTGCGCTGGCCGGGCTCGACGACCCGCAACAACAGATCGCACTGCTCAAAAAGATCGTAAAGAAAGGGTTGTCGGTGCGTCAGGCCGAGGAGCAGGTGCAGAAGATCCGGCAGGAAAAACCCGTCCGGGACGATGCGGACGAGGAGTTCCCCGAGAGCTACGTCCGGCTGGTCGATTACCTGGAGAAGTTTTTTACGCAGGAAATCAGCATCAAAAAGAATAATAAAGGCGGGGGAAAGATCGTTATCGGTTTTGAATCGGATGCGGATATCGAGGCGTTTATCGGCAAATTCAATGAATTTAAGAAGTAACATAGCCGTTTTCGGAAATTTTACGCGGAAGGGCGTTGCGACAATCGTTCTTTCTACGGTGCTGATCGTATCCCAGTCCGGAGTTTCGGCCCAGGAGCCGGGCGTCCGGTACAAGGTGGAGGGGGGCGTCCGCACGTCGTTGACTCCGGCCGCAGCCGACAGCAGCGCGGTCGCGCGGGATTCGATCGTGCGGGAGGCGTCGCCCGTCGAAATCGATACCACGACTACGGCCCGCGAACGTCGCCGGCTGGAGCGCGAGGCCCGGGATACCGTGACGGTGCGTTACAGCAGGCTGTTCCGCGATACCATGCCGATTTCGCGAGTCTGCGCCATTTCGGCGATCGCACCCGGGTTCGGGCAGCTTTATAACAAACAGGCGTGGAAAATTCCGATTCTGTACGGAACGGTCGCTACGACGGCCTATTTCGCCTTCCAGCAAAACAGCAAATACAGGGGTCTCAAACGCCAGTACGATGCGATGAAGCGCGAGAACGCCACGCAGGAAGAGACCGATCCGATCCAGTCGCAGATGATCCGGCACAATACGGCGCGGACGCTGCTGTTCGTCGGAGCTATCGGTTCGTATCTCTATTTTATCGGCGATGCGGCTATCTGCTACAAAGGGCCGGTCAATAGCGTCAAAAAGGCGACTACGCTGTCGACGATTTGTCCTGGCGCCGGCCAGATCTACAATAAAAGTTATTGGAAGATGCCGATCATCCTCGGCGGTATCGCCACGATGGGCTACGTGATCAATTTCAACAACCGCGGGTACGAGCGTTTCAAGCTTGCCTACGATCAGGTTGCCGCCGGCAAACCCGACGAGTTCAACGGTCGTTATACGGCCGACTACCTGCGTAAGCTGAAAAACAATTACCGCCGCAACCGCGACCTTTGCATCATCATCACCGCCGGACTTTACCTGTTGAACATCATCGACGCTCACGTGGATGCCCACATGAAGGATTACGACGTCAGCGACGACCTGTCGATGACGCTCGAACCGACGGTGACGAATTTCTATACGATGCGAACCGGCAATTCGAACGGTTACGGACTCTCCTTTAAACTTCGTTTCTGATGCCGAAATCCCTGACCGCCTTACTGATCCTGACGCTCCTCCCGTTGTTCGCCAAGACCCAGGCGGATCCCAGGGAGCAGCTCAACATCGTCGGTTCTCCGACCGTTTACGACTCGGTCGTCGCAAGTTGGCGGACGGACAATATCAACGAGACGTTCGGGGACTACCTGCGGGACTACATCGAACTCGATACCACGCGCTACCTGCCCGCGGTGTCGACCGTTACCGACAACGTTTGCCGGACGCGGCTCAAAAACATGGTTTCGCCGATCTACCTGCCTTATAACGACATCGTTAAGAAGCATATTGTGGCTTACGCAACGACCCATAAATCGGTGACCCGCCGGATGCTCAGCTACGGAAAGTACTACTTCCCGATGATCGAGCACGAACTGGCCAAAAACGGCCTGCCGCTGGAGCTGAAATTCGTTGCGGTGATCGAATCGGCGCTGAATCCGACGGCCACGTCGCCGAGCGGAGCGGTCGGCCTGTGGCAGTTCATGCTGCAAACCGGTCGGCAGTACGGACTCGAGATATCTTCGATGGTCGACGCCCGGCGCGATCCGGTGCAGGCGACGGCCGCCGCCTGTCGCTATATGAAGGATCTTTACGATATCTACCACGACTGGACGCTCGTGATGGCTTCCTATAATTACGGCCCCGGCAATGTGAATAAGGCGTTGCAGCGGGCCGGGGCCAACGCTTCGACTTACTGGGACATTTATCCTTTCCTGCCGAAAGCGACTCGCGACTATGTTCCCGCGTTCGTAGCGCTCGTCTATCTGTACTATTATCATTCCGATTACGGGGTCGTCCCGTTCGCTTCGCCGCTGCCGTTGGCAACCGATACGGTGATGGTCAGCCGCCGGATCGACTTGAACCGCGTTTCGGAAAAATTGAACTTGCCGTCCGAATTGGTGAAGTTGCTGAATCCGCAGTATAAGCAGGATGTCATTCCGGCTACCGTGAAAAGTTATCCGCTGGTGCTGCCGCAGCAGGAGGTCTGTCGTTTTATCGAGTGCGAGCAGGCGCGTCTTGCGCAGGCCGACACGTTGCCGGCCGATACCGTTTCGGACGGACGACTGACAGCGTCCGCCGCTTCATCGCAACAGGGCGGTTCGAACGGAGACGGTTATTCCGGCCCCGATCCGTTGACCTATAAGGTCAAAAAAGGCGATACGCTCGGAGCCATCGCGCATAAATATAAGGTGACGGTTTCTCAATTGATGAAGTGGAATCAATTGAAAAACAGTAATCTGAAAATCGGACAAACCCTGAAAATCATTCGCTGACGATGATCGAGAACGATACGATAGCCGCCGTTGCCTCCGGGGTTGGGGGAGCCGTTACGCTGATCCGCGTCAGCGGCGGCGGAGCCATTGCCGCCGGCGACCGGATCTTCCGCGGGGTACGCGGCCGGCGGCTGGCCGATGCCCGGGGGTTTACGATCCTTTACGGGACGATCCGCGACGGCGAAACGGTTGTCGACGAAGTGCTGGTTTCGGTATTCCGCGCGCCGCACTCCTATACCGGCGAGGATATGATCGAAGTTTCGTGCCATGCGTCGGCGTATATTCAGCGCGAAGTCATGCGGTTGCTGGTCGAGTCCGGAGTACGGACGGCCCAACCCGGCGAATTTACGCTGCGGGCATTCCTGGCCGGTAAAATGGACCTTTCGCAGGCCGAGGCGGTGGCCGATATGATCGCGGCCGACAACCGGGCAGCCCATGCGCTGGCTTACGAGCAGATGCGCGGCGGTTATTCGGACGAGTTCGGGCAATTGCGCGGCCGGTTGCTCGAACTGGTGTCGCTGGTCGAACTCGAACTTGATTTCGGCGAGGAAGATGTCGAATTCGCCGATCGCACGCAGTTGCTCGACGTGCTGTCGTCTGTCGGGCAGCGGGTGGATCGCCTGATCGCTTCGTTCGGGCTCGGCAACGTATTGAAAAACGGAGTGCCCGTTGCAATCGTCGGGGTTCCGAATGTCGGGAAGTCGACCCTGCTGAATACATTGCTTTGCGAAGAAAAAGCGTTGGTTTCGGATATCGCCGGCACGACGCGCGACGTGATCGAGGATACGCTGAACATCGACGGCGTGACGTTCCGGTTTATCGATACGGCCGGGATTCGCCGTACGGACGATCCGCTCGAGAGTCTGGGGATCGAACGTACGTTCGACCGGATCGGCCGGGCGTCGGTAATTCTGTTGCTGACCGACGCGCGCGACAGCGTGGACGATATCTATGCGCAGTACGCTTCGCTCTCTTTCAAGGCGGGGCAGCGTATCGCACTGATTTTGAATAAGTGCGACTGTCTGCCGGACGAAGAGCTACGGCAGAAAAGGGAACGACTCTCGTCGAAAATCCCGCATCTTGTCCTTCCCCTGTCGGCCAAGCGGCAAATCAACCTGGACGAGCTGACCGATTTTTTGAAACGGAGCGTCGATTCCGAGACCCTAAACGGCGACCGGATCGTGGTTTTCAACAGCCGGCACCATGAAATCCTGCTCCGCGCGCGCGAAGCGTTGCAACGAGCTCGTGAAGGCATCGAATCCGGACTCGCCGGAGACCTGCTGGCGCAAGACATCAGAGAAGTTTTACATTGTATAGGCTTGATTACCGGTGAAATAACGACGGACGATATCCTCGGTTCGATTTTTTCTAAGTTTTGCATCGGGAAATAACATCACACAACAAATTGATTATAAATATATTACACAGCGGACGATAGAAAGTGAAAGAAGAAGCAATCAAACTTTGATAATATTGATAATCAATACTTTAAATATGCATGAATAATAAAGTATTGATCAAATTTTCCTAATTTTGTCCCCCGTTTGTTCTCTGAACGGATACAAGGGACAAAATTCTGTTCCTCATACAATTTGATAAATATTCCCTGAACATCCTCTTAAATCTCACAGCGATTTTATAGGGCGATTTGAAGAGTTCAATAAAAAACATTTGGAATATTGCAGAATTATTCTGTACATTCGCGCCTCTTTTGAAAATTTACAATGCTGCAAAATAGAATGAACATATTATCTCAAACGACAATTCGAGGCAACAAATGCTTCGGAGTTCGGTCGTATGTTCTTCATGTTTGGAGCATTGAAACGTCTGCAAATTTCATAAATACTTTCCAGCGAACACATATAGGAGATAAGATGCGATAGATGCTCGTATCTTGATCTTAGAATAAACAACAGAAGAGTTGGAGAGTCCTTACCGAACTTTCCAACTATTTTGTTTTATGCCCATTGGTGACTGTTTGCTCCGTGCAATTCCTCTCCCGTCATTTCCGTCCAATGAGCGTAAGAACATCCAATTTATTAATTAACCGCACAGCGATGTGCACAAAAGAGAGCAAAATGAATTACAAGTTTGACGGAAGCAAGGTATATTTTACATCGGACACACACTTTTATCATTCGAATATCATTGGCTTTTGCAAAAGGCCATTCAAAAATGTAGAAGATATGAATGAAACGCTGATCGAAAACTGGAACCGGGTAGTTAGTCAAGATGATATCGTGTTCCATCTGGGGGATTTTTGCTTGGGAGGATCCCATGAATGTACCAAGATTCTTAACAGACTGAATGGGAAAATCTATCTTGTTCTCGGTAATCATGACATGAAAAATATCAGGCAAGGGTACGCCGGCAGATTTGAATTGACAATCATGCAAATGCACATAGAGGTCGACAAGCAGAAAATCTACCTGAATCACTGTCCGTTCCTCTGCTATGGAGGTGCTTACGGGAACATGTGGTAATTGTTCGGACACGTGCATACGAGCAAATATAACACGGGAAAAGACGCTTCACGGCTGGATATGCTCTTTCCGACGCAATATGATGTGGGAGTGGATAATAATGACTTTACTCCGGTCTCATTCGCGCAGGTAAAAAGGATAATCCAAAAGCAGATTGAACAATCGAATAAAAAACAGTAATATGAAAATACAATACATGAGCGATCTGCATTTTGAGTTTCGGGAGAACAGCAGATACATAAAACATAACGAATTCCCGGTAACGGGCGATATACTCGTATTGGCCGGAGATATTTTCTATCTGAAGGACAAAGTCTCCCCTTTATCAAGATTCTGGAAATGGGCATCGGAGAACTACCGACAAGTACTCATTATTCCCGGCAATCACGAGTATTACAATTATTGTGATGTGATGGAACGGGGATTACAATGGCGATGGATGTTCAAAGAGAATGTCGGTTATTATCAAAATCAGGTATTGAGAATAGACGATACCGATTTCATAATGAGCACACTCTGGTCGCATATCGAACCGGCAGACGAATATTTCGTTTGGAAAGGACTTAACGATTTCCGTCAGACCATGTATAAAGGGAAACTGCTCCAAACGGAAGCATATAATCAGATGCATGACTTCTGTTTAGGTCATATCAAAAAAAGTCTTGCCGAAAGTACGGCAAAACACACAGTGGTCGTAACTCACCACCTGCCTACTTTGCAGGTTGTTGCTCCTCAGCATAAAGATTCCGTATTGAACAGTGCCTTTGCCAGTGAATACGGAGACCTGATCGGTAACAGCCGGATCGATGCATGGATTTACGGACATTCGCATACCAATATCGACACAGAAATCGGGAGTACAAAAGTGATTTGCAACCAGATGGGATATGTATTTGAAAACGAGCATATAATCAACGGATTTGATCCGGGTAAATTTTTAACGATTGAAAACGAATGAGATATGGAACGACATAAGATAGAACCACATAAGAAGACAATCTTTACCAGGCATCTTTTCATAGACTTGGCGAAAGAATGCGGATTGAATGCTGCGATATTCGAACAGCTCGGAAGCGGGCGCGATACAGAAATCGTGGTTGATAACGATACATTGAAGATGTTAGTTAAACTTCAGGAGCAATTTGCCCGACTGGAAGAGATGGGTAACGATGAATACAGGGGATTTTATATCGAATTGCCCCGCCCTACTCCGGAAGAATGGGGAGATTGCGAAGCGTCGATTGCAGACGGAGAATATGAGAGCAAGGAAGAATACCTCCGGGATTGGGAATTGTCAAATCCCAGAGAAACGGTATGGTATCATGTCGGCTCCGCCAGATACAAAGAAAAGCGTACCATACAATTCACGGATAGGAAACACTCGTATTTTACTATTGCGAATTATTCCCGATATGGAGACAGAATAGGTGATCGTTTCTACCCCGAATGGCAAAGGGATTTCTTGGCAGAGTTGGCCTTATATTTTCATAAGCTAATCGATGCTATCATATAAGATCCGGAGAGGTTCAATGATTATGTGGCGAAGCATCTTCTTTACCAGCAGCGAGACGGAAGAATTGCGAGAAAGGAGTTCAACAGAATCGAATCGAGATTTAAAATTGAGGTCGAAGACGAGACGACGGTAATAAAAGCACTGGAGGATTCCGTCTGCAAGAATTTCGGACAGCCGTTAGATACAATGACGATACGTTCGTATTGCAAATACTATCGAATCGCTCATGAAGCCTATGACCGGTATTTTGAAAGGTTTGATACTACACGAAAGATACGTACCCTTCCGAATGGAGTACCATTGGAATTACAAGATGTCGCATATTACAACATGGTTACATTCTGTGATTTGCAGGATAAATACGCTCTCGACAGTGAGACGGATTTCAACAAATTCGCCTCGAACCATTATGGGGAACTGGGGTTGTCGCGGCTGAACATACTCGCTTCGAATTTTGACAGTCCCGGATGGAGAATCATTGTTTCCAATAGCTACTCGGCGTATGCGGATGTTGCGGTAGAAGTCGCCACTGCGCTTTACAAGTCTGGCATTCCTTTGGAAATACACGACGCTGGCAAACTTTTGCGAATACTCAAGGAGGAGGATCATGTGAGATTGATTCCGTACACATTTCACGATTACATGGGCCATCATGAAGAAGGGACCGTTTATCAACTTCCATGGGAGTACGAATGCATGGATAGCGAAGAGAATTCTTTATCATTGGAATAATACCATGAAATTATCTCCCTGGCAGAATGGGGAAAAATTAAAGAAATAAGAATCAACAAGAAACGGAATAAAAGACAATTGAGTTGAGTTACGATGTTAAAAATTCAAAATATCGGCACTATTTTGAATTAGTGCCGATATTTGGTTTTATTTGTCCCCGGAAACAGCTATAATATGAATAACGAAACAGTGACATCCATACTAAATTGCTGATACCCATCATAATTTCAGTATAGAGGACTTGTTTGCCTTTCTGCAAAAAAATTGGCATAAACAGGTCTTCCTTGTCATGGTATCTGTTCAAGCTAGTGAATGAAAATAGGCTGGTTAGAACCGGGCGTGGAATGTACGCCGAAGTAATGAAACAGACCTTTGCCCCCAAACCAGTAAAGGAAGTAAAGGAGATTTATGAACTATTACATGCCAATTTCCCATTTGCGAAATTCTGCGTCTACCAAGGAGAGATTATCGCACCTTTGCAACATCATCTTTCATCTAACCGCATCATCTATGCGGAAACGAACAGAGACTCGACAGAAACCGTTTTCAATTTTCTGAAAGGCAAGCAGCGTAATGCTTATCTGCGTCCTGATAAGAAAATGATATACCGATATGTGGATTTGGATAGCCGTGTCTTTTTTGTGAAAATCTTATCTCCGAGGCTCCTTTGCAAAAGGTATCTGGAGTTCCCATGCCCACGCTGGAAAAACTATTGGTGGATATATTAAGGTAAGCTAAAAAGAATCTATTTAATACCTCATGTCGCTATCCATTAATTCTTAGCCTTGGACAATACCCAACAAATGAAAAAGAAATTCGCCTGTTTTTATCTTTTTATCGCATAATATTTTATATCTTCGTAAATAAAAACGGTACAGTATATAATGAACAAACCCATGAACCGAATCAAAGAAGTGCTTGAAGAGAAAGGCATAAAACAGACTTGGTTGGCAGAGAAGCTTGGAAAAAGTTTTTGTATTGTCAATTCATACGTCTGCAATCGCCGACAGCCAAGTTTAGAGGTGCTGTTTGAGATAGCCCAAATACTTCAAATTGATCCCAAAGAATTAATAAAAAGTACAAAATAGTATATATGGAACTCCAGATTAACGGCAACAAAATATTTGCTCCTCTGAAAAATAAAGAGTTGGTTCTAACTCCCGAAGAGAGAGTTCGTCAGGAATACATCTGCCGGCTTGTTAATGTCTATGACTACTCGCTTGATCAAATGGCTCAGGAAGTTCAAGTGAGTAATTCTCATCGTGGGCTGGGTAAAGCTCGAGCCGATATTGTAATATGGAAGTCTTCATCAGATAAGAAGGATGACGCTTCTGCTATAATCGTTATAGAGTGCAAAGCCGAGCATATTACAATTCAAGAAGAGGATTATTATCAGGGATATAACTATGCATCTTGGGCTGGAGCGGATTTCTTTGTTACCACCAACCTGAAGGAGACTCGTATATTCAAGGTCGTTAAAGGAAAAATTCCAAAACGGCTTGAAGAGATTGTTGATATCCCCAAAGCCGAAGATCTGACCAATGCAAAAAAGATCAGGGAATTATTAAGTCAGACCAAAGCGTTTACGCGCGATGAATTCAGTAGGCTGCTTTTTAAATGCCATAATATCATACGAAACAACGACAAGTTGTCGCCGGAAGCAGCGTTTGATGAAATCAGCAAGGTCCTCTTCATTAAAATCCGATATGAACGAGATAATACCGGTACTCAGATTTTTTCAAAAGAGGAATTTACGAAACTACGAGAAGCCTACGACAAGACAAAGTCCAAACAAAGTCTGCCTTTTTATCAGCAATTATTCGAGCGTACAAAGGAGGACTATGCAAAAGATGGTCTATTCGAATCCAATGATACGATAAAGATTAAAGAGGCAAGTTTTGAGGCAATAGTTAAAGAACTCGAAGTGTACAATCTCTCCCGTACGGCAGATGATGTGAAAGGTATTGCCTTCGAGAAATTCTTAGGGAAAACCTTTCGCGGAGAGCTGGGCCAATTCTTTACGCCTCGCACCATTGTCGATTTCATGGTAGCATTACTTGACCCTGAGGAAGGTGAAATCATCTGCGACCCCTGTTGTGGTAGCGGAGGGTTCTTAATCAAGACCTTCGAGTATGTGCGCGAGAAAATTGAAAAAGATATACAAAAAGTTAAAGAGCAGATCAAAGCCCAGCTTTTCAATGAAAGCTATGAGACTCTGAGCGAAAAACAGAAATCAGCTATTGATGAACAGGTCAATGCCTATTTTGCTGCCCTTAACAAGGAACTTGATACCGGTAATTCAAACAGCCGTTTACAGAATCTATCCAGCAACTGTATCTATGGTACGGACGCCAATCCACGCATGGCACGAACCGCAAAGATGAATATGATTATGCATGGAGATGGACACGGAGGCGTTTATCACCACGACGGATTGTTAAATGTCAATGGTGTTTTTGAAAATCGTTTCGATGTGATTCTCACCAATCCGCCATTTGGTTCTCGCGTAGAAAAATCGCTGGAAATAACAGAAACTGATGTGGAAACCGATGTGCAGAAGATTGCCGCATACGAGAAGAAATATGGTAAAGAGGTATATCAACAGGCCAGGAGCCAGATCAATGACCACATAGGGGATTCTGTACTGGATTTATATACGGTTGGCAAACTTAGCGGGCTGACCGAAGTATTATTTATCGAACGTTGTATCCGCTTGCTTAAGCCGGGTGGACGTTTGGGCATTGTCTTGCCGGAAGGAGTTCTCAATAACACTAATTTGCAAGCTGTACGCGAACTTTTCGAGGAAATGGCCAAAATAATTTTAATCACCTCTATCCCGCAAGACGTATTCATGGCCTCTGGGGCTACGGTAAAACCCAGCTTACTATTCTTCAAAAAGTTTACGACCGAAGAGCGGGCCCAGTTCGATGCAATTAAACAGGCGGCGACCGAAGAGGTAGGCTCCAAGTATCAATCGCAACTTGATAAGATTGATTCATTCCTGGCGGAACGGGGTAATTCTGCAGAGGAAAAGAAAGCAAAGAGGGCTGAAAGGCGTGCGTTAGAGACGAAAATTGCAGCCGAAATATGGGCGATCGTTAAAGAAAAATTTGATTATACTATCCCCATCGCCCAAGTAGAAAAAGCAGGCATTACGACAACCGGTGCCGAATGCGAGAATCAATTAATCGATTTGCTCGAAGAGTTTACGCCTTATCGCAAGAAGCATCATATGTGGGCCTCAAATGAGTTGAAATTTCACTATGAGATAGTCGATAATAAAGTCGTTCGAACCGATCAAGATGGCAATACGAAGGAGTTATGTTAAAGAGTAAAAGCACATACAAGTATTTGGATTTTGTAAAGTTATCGCAACTTTACAACTGGAGTGTGCAGTATCTGAATGACTCCAAAATCCGATTCACCACCAAATACCCGCTGGTTCAGATTAAAGAGTTCCTGACCCGTAATAAAACAGCTATTGAAATACAGGACGATGTATATTACAAGCGTGCCACCATTAAGGTACGCAACGGTGGAATCTTTCTGCGAGATACAGTTATAGGGAGTAAAATTGGCACAAAAAATCAATTCGTGATTTCCAAGGGACAATTCCTGTTGTCCAAGATAGATGCTCGTAACGGTGCATTTGGCGTTGTCCCAGAGGAGTTAGATGGAGGAATCATAACAGGTAATTTCTGGACTTTTGATGTAGATTATTCAAAAGTAAACCCACATTATTTAGCATTACTCACGACAACGAATGAGTTTATTGAATTCTGCGAACAAGCAAGTAATGGTACGACCAATCGCCACTATTTGCAGGAACCTCTGTTTTTAGATATAAAGGTTCCTCTTCCCTCACTAGCAGAACAAAATAAGTTGGTGGAGGAGTATAATGCTATAATTGAAGAAGGGAATAAAATAGACATCCAAATTGAATCAATTCGACAAAAAATACAATCGTATTTATTAAATGCCATCGGCATAAAAGATAGTAATAACCTTGAGAATAATAAGACTGCAGAATGTCAATATAAATACCTGAAATTCACAAATTTATCCGACATAAACAGATGGGATTATTGGAACCAGGAGCAGTCAATAACAACCTTGCTCCATACTACAAAATACCCCATAGTTACGCTTGGATCTTATAATCTAATACATAGAAAATGGGTGCGAGACTCTAATACTTTCAGATATGTGGAAATAGGAAGTGTCGAACCCTTGCGTGGTATTGTCAATGCAGAAGAGCTTAGTACGGATAAAGCGCCAAGCAGAGCTACTCAAATTATAAAAGAAGGAGATCTGATTATCGGTACGACGCGACCATACTTGAAGAAATTTGCAATAGTTCCTTCTGAATATGATAGTTGTGTTTGTTCGTCAGGTTTTCAGGTAATCGCAGCTAACAAGAATTACAATCTGAATTTCCTGTATGAGTATTTGCATACATATTTGGCAATAAATCAATTTGAATTTTATATGACCGGAGCCCTATATCCGGCGATAACAAACAAAGATTTAAAAAAAGTATTAGTACCATTCCCTCCTTTAGAAATTCAGAATGATATAGTACAGTATATTCAGGTTCTGAAAGAAAAGGTACAATCACTAATACAGCAGGCTAGTATAGCCCACACAACCGCAAAAAAAAGATTTGAGACCCAAATATTTAAATAATATGACACGTGACGAATTGAATAATATTGCAAATCAGGTTCAAAAACGAAACGGCCTGTGCCAATAACTAAACGCGAATTAATTAATTCTCTCGGATGTGAAAAACGCACTACAGGAAATATTGCATACATTAATTCATGGCTTGATAAATATAATTTAGTCACAGTCCCCAATTATGCTGATGGATATATAGACGATGTTACAGAATTGAAGTTTAAATATTCCATTAAACCAGATAGGTTCCAATTATATTCTCTTAATATAGGAGAATATAAAAACCTACATCAATTATGTATTGATTTTGAATCAACTGACAAATACTGCTGCCTAATCGGGTTAAATGGGTCCGGAAAAAGTAATGTTTTAGAGGTCATAAGTGCCATTTTTTATAGTCTGTACCATATTGCCACCTTGGTAGATGGGCTCAGAAAATACCCATGTCCATTTAAATATCGAATTAGCTATATCAATGATAATGAATTTTATGAGATCATTGATGGTAGATTAAAAAATGGGAATAAAGTAACATTAGATATTTTACCCAAAAATATCCTTGCTTCATATAGTGGGGAAGATACAAGGTTATGGAAAACATATTATAAGCCTATATATGAAAAGTATTGCAGCAAAATGACTGCTACTCAGGGATTTATTCCTCTATTTATGTTTTATATAAGTCGGCATGAATGGGATATTTCTCTATTAACACTGCTGTATTCTGAGGATATTGACGTTGTTAAGTTTGTTGCAGGAATAACAAAAGGTGCTGAATGCAAAATATCTTTTGAGTATAATAATACCAATATAAAGAAGTGGGACGGAACAGAAATCGAAGGTTTTATAGAAAAATTAAAAGAAAAGTCTACTTATAATATCGAATCGTTTAGGGCGACAATAAATGAAATTAATTTTATTGATCAGCCTAGTACTCTATTTTACTGTCTATATAAATGCCGAACAGAAAGTGATAATCAAATTATACAAAGAATAAACATTGAATTTATAAATAAGGGAAACATTGAAGGTCTCAGCGAAGGAGAAAAAAAGTTAATCAATGCTAATACCATAATTCATATTCTTTCTGCTCCTAATAGTTTGTGTCTTTTTGATGAGCCTGATTCACACATTCATATTGCAAGAAAAGATGAATTAAAAGAATTGATTAATACAGAGAACCGCTATAGTATAGTTACAACCCACTCTCCCGTATTTGTGAATTGTCTTTGCGATGAAAATATTCGGTATTTGAAAGATGGCAAGATTGAGGATCTGGAGAGGAGCAAAAAATTATCACTTTTATCTGGCGGAGGCATTTCCATTTTTGAAGGTTCTTTAATATTAGGGACAAAAAAAATTCTAGTTGTCGAAGGCCCCTATGATAAAAAATACCTTGAAAAGGCTATTTCAATTTTTGCAAAAAGAAATTCTAAATATAAAGCTCTTAAACAAATTGCTATTATCCCAGCCGGAAGCGCAGGAAACGCAAAAACAATGTATGATGATGTTTTATCTAAACAAGTTGACGGATTAGAACTAATAGCTTTCCTATTCGATTATGATAAAGGAGGATTGGAGGGGTGGAAAAATATTGGCAATATAAAATCTGAGAAAGTAATTCCCATATTTTATCAGGACAATTATGCAAAAGAATACGAAACCAGTATAAAAAATATAGCAGATAAAGATTCGTATATGGTCGAAGATTTATTTTCACCGGAATCATATAAAGAAAAAGTCGAATATATTCATAAAAAGAATACACATAAAGAGTTCCGGTGCAATGACCAAGGTAAAACGACGGAAGCAATAAAAAAGCATATTGAGAACCATTACTCTCAATTTAAAGACGAATGGTTTGATGGATTCAAACCTGTATTGGATCAATTAATTAGTATTTTTAAATTATAGCCATGGGCAAAACAGTAACTACATATTTGATTGACGGAGATCCAAAGGGGACGCAGTATGCATTTATCAGCAACAAGATTTGTCAGATGTTTGTGATTCCGCGTTCGAACCTGGCCTATCTGAACGAGCAGGAGAAACTGCACAAGCCGGCGTTTTATATCCTGATTGGAGAAGATGAGACGACAAAACCGCAAGCCTATATCGGAGAGACCGAGAATTTTAAGGAACGGGTAAAAGACCACGACAGCAAAAAAGCATTTTGGCAAAAAGCACTTGTCTTTGTCTCGAAAGACGAAGATATGACCAAAGCCGACGTGCAATATCTGGAATATCGTGCGATTGCTGAGGCCAAGCGGTCGAACTCGTTCGTGCTAAACGAAAACAAACAGGTTCCCAAAGCGCCGAATCTTCCCGAGCATCAGCGGGATGCTATGGATGAATTTTTTGACGACATTAAGTTCCTTGTGTTATTCATTGGTTGTGGCATCTTTGAAATATCTCAGCCCAAGGAAGAACATCTGTTCTATACAAAGGCCAGAGGCTGTAATGCAAAAGGATTTTATAATTCCGCAGGGTTTACAGTATTAAAGGGCAGCATCGTAGCCAATAATTGTGTCCCCTCTTTTACATGGAAAGCAAAGAGGGAAAGAATGGTCGAAGAATATGCGACTTTGAATAACGGCATTTGGACGATGGACTCGGACAAGACCTTCTCCAGTCCCAGTACCGCCGCCGATTTCTGCACAGGTCGGCCATCCAATGGATGGAACGAATGGAAAGATAAGGATGGGAATACATTGGATTTGGTATATAGAAAGCAGTTGGAATAAAATAATTACCTTCTTGTAGGATGAGCAATCTACTATATATTTATTGATTAACTTTACAAAAAGCATATTTTATTTATCATACTGATAACACATTGGTCATCATCAAGAGTATAGACATTGTGTGCCTCTCTTGTGGTTTTATCCCAATGCCACCATTCATGCAAATCTGCTGATTTTGTTGCAGACATAATAAATGAATTGAGAACAATCTGCTTATCACCTGCTGTCGGTGCTAACTGCTTTTCCAAATCCTTGATTGTTTTGTAAAATTCAATCTTAGGGTCATCAGGCATAATACGAAGCAAACCTTTCGGGTCGACAAATGTGATATATTGCTTTTCAGGTGTGTCTATCCATAAGATATAATCAGGATAGAAATTACCTGCAACAAAGAATCCCATACCCACCTTACTTTTATTTCTTAGAAGATAAAGAGATTTGTTTTCAAGTACATCACCATTATTCTCTGTAAATTCCTTCAGATAATCAACAAACAGCTTTTCATCTTCATTCAAACTGACAGGGGTAATCTGTATATTGGTATTTCCCTTTTTCAAGCACACCAATGGCGCATACAAGTGAGAACGGAAATCGAACAGACACAGATTTTTGTTGAAGTCAAACTTCTTTTCGTATTCGTTCAATCCATTATTATCTGTAAGAATAGATTTTATATCTTCAATGAATTTATCCAATTCTTCACCAGTGGTATCTAAGCTATTTTGTGGTGTAACGGTGAAGGTATATTCATCTACAAAATTATTGTCAGTAGCCGAGATTTCTTGGAATTCAAGCAATGGTGCTTCCCATCTTTCTTGCTCGAATTTGCAGAATTTGTCCATATAAGACTTTAATGCCATAATCGCATAATCTGTGGCATACTCAATTTTGCGAATTGAATCTATTTCAAGTTGCTTTTCTGGAATAATTAGTTCATACCAACCATCTGTTTCAAGAATAGGTTTCAGCTTGTTTCTATCAATGCTGATATTGAAATAAGACTTCTCATTCTTGTATTGCTGAATCTCATCAAAAATGCGATAATAATCAAGCAAGGCAAGTGTTGACGCTGGAATCGTGAATCTTGTATCAATCATCTGAATATTCATTTTTAATGAGCCTGATGATTCAATGGATTGAATCTTGCTTCGGCAATCTAGTACCGACTTGTTACGAACAAGGTATCGCATGAAGTCTTCTTTGGGTACATCGAGCACCATACGTCGTGCTTGCTTCTTGAAATTCTTCCCGTCCTTTACTTTTATGACACGGAGTTTCTTTGTCTTCACTTCATCATAACGGTTGACTACCGGCAGAGTCACTTCGATAATATCATCATTGGTTGGAGCGCCTTCCTGTTCAAGGAATTTCTTGAAATCCTCCATATATTGCGCCTTCACACCGAAAATGGTAAGTGTTTCTACGCAATTCATATATCGCAAAGGCTTTACTGAGGTATCGTCAAGGCATGTAGACCTTTTTAGCATTCCTTTATATCCTTTCAAACGAACACCACGACCAAACAACTGAATTGCCTGCGAACCTTCACCTTTGGCAAAATTTATCAATCCCATTGTAGACACACGCCAGCTGTTCCATCCTTCGGTAAACTTTCGTGAACCGATAAGTATTCTAACCTTTGATTCTTTATCGTTGATGCTACTGAATAATGAAGTAGAAACGAATTCTTCGCTTCTGCTTACTATTCCCTTTGCTTCACAAGCCTTAATAAGATTAGCTGTATCTCCAATGTTTATCACACCAAAATAATCACCATATTCGCCAATCTTCATTGCAATTTCGCCTTGCACTTGCTTTATGGCTTCAATGTGCAATCGTGGAGCATCGGCAACAGTGTCGGTATTGAATATCAGATGAAGCATATCTTCATATAGCACTTGCGCTGATGGTAATTGGCCATACACATCTATTAGCGCATTGAAATCGTGTGAAAATAGATCACGTCCATATTTATCGGCAAGACCTGTTTCTTCTGACTTCACTTGCTCTATACAACGGATGCTTTCTTGTTTGTTACGAACAAATCTGTCGATAAAACATAACACTTCCTGAACATCACTTAACTCATCTTTTGATGTTGATGCCGTTACACGGTTTCCAACAAACACTAATAATGGATTCTCTATATTGAAAGGAATCAGTTCGGTTCGTTTTTCAATAGAATACTTCACTTGTTGGAAGAAGGAAAGCAAACAACCTATCAAATACAAATGACGGTGATTATCATCAATACCTGCTCTGAGGTTATAGATACGATAATCTTTTCCATAGCCATCGCCATAGAAATATTTGTATGAGTAGTCCATTATTATAGACTTGCCATATTCCGCTACCATCTGCCTGTCTTCCTTTTTTGAAGATGTGGCATTCAGTGCTTGTTTAAATGTAGCTGAGTACTCAAAGGCAAAACCTTCTTCGCTTAAGCGTGTACGATAGTCGTACCAAACACCGTCTGTTGAAGACATGCCACGATGGGCTTCATCCACAAGAACAAGGTTATTGCGTTCAAAGCTGTCTACCGATACGGTTTTCACTTTGCCTTCTTCCTTGAGTTTGTTCATATCAATGATGGCAATACCTTCATTTTGTCCGCTAGACATACCGCCACCATCTTTGTTGAAGATAGTGGCTTTAATTCCAGAAAGAGTAAGTTCATTTAAATGTTGTTTACTCATTCCTTCATTTGGCGAAAGCACAATAATTTTATTGATAGCGATACCGCCGTTTATTCGTTTTGCTCGCTTCAAATAGAATATAAATTGCTTTATGTTGATGTGCATTAAAAGTGTCTTACCACTACCTGTAGCACACATATACGCTAACTTGTTCATTGAGCTAATGGTATATGGTTCCATCGCAAGAGCACCCAATGTTCTTGCGTTTTCGCTATCAATGAATTCGTTAAGCGACTTGCAGAAGGCTGATCTGTCTGCAAAGTAGTTGTCGAGATACATCTCAGTGAATAACAGGGAGATGTATTGAAAATACTTCAGGCTGATTCCACCACGGTTTTCTCCAATTTCTTTTGTATACCGACAGATTCTCTCATCGTATTCTCGCAACTTGTCTGTTGTGATACTACAATGTTTCATCTTTGCTATCTGTGCTATGTAGTGATGAAAATGAGTATTGCCATTTTCATCCAATCCTTCATATTCAATGCTGTTGAGCTTGTTACCCAAACTTTTCAGTTCGGTGGTGCCTATCTCACCAAGAAAGTAACGGAATAAAACCAAATAGGTTTCAAAGCTGACTGATGGTGAACTTTTCTTTTTTGCCATATTTCGTTATTCCTCCCACATTCGTTTATTGAATTCTGTTTCGATAAGCACCACTTTCCATTGCTCATCGTCAAGACGCAGATTCTCAAGGTTGTTATCCCCATTGATATATATTACATCAAACTCACGGTCGGCAGGATTGATGCGATATTTCGAAAAATAGGCATCCAGTGCAGCATTGCTCGTTAGAATATTATCTTGATTAATGTTACGCCATATAATCAGAGCTTTACGACCATCTGGTAATGTTCCTTCTATCTGACGAAAGCTATATATGCCATTTTGGTCTTTTTGCAAATCAACTGCACCCTCATATGGAGGATTAACAGCTTCTTTGGTTGAGAAGTAGGAGATTGAAGATTGACTATGAACAGAAAGACCAATAAGGTAATTGAAGGTTTCAACGACATCAACTTGTCTTTCTTTGCATTCATTCTTCTCTGTAATCTTCATATTATACTCAAATGGAGTGATGAAAGCCTCAAGGTTAAGCAAGCTGCCTTTTGATTCCATATCAAGCATATAGCCTATTAGGTATTCATCTCCTAAGTTGGATCCGAAGAATGAGCCTTTATTTTCAAGCGTAATATTAGAAAGAGCATCCTCGTAGCTTTCAAGTTTCACATATTTCATCATTTGGGATATGCCACTTATTCGATCAGTTGGATACCCATCTTTCCAATTTGATCCATATATCACTTTCTTAATACGTGGAAGGGTTACAGAATTAAAATACTCCCCCATTTCAACAAGAATATATTTTCTGTTACAATTATTACTTCTATTCAATTCAATTACAGCATGACCTGTTGTTCCAGAACCAGCAAAAAAATCTAAAACGAGTCCTTCGGATGATGAACCAACAATGATATTGTCTTCAACTGTATATAGACTTTTAGGATAATTGAAAGGATTGTTTGGTATTATGTTTTCCAAAATGTTAGTGCCTTTCGAAGATGCATCGTATTTATCTCCCACCCAAATTGATTTTGGAGTTACTTCAATATCAGCAAAATCATATTGATATACAGCATAACCATCCTTTACTTTTTTGCAAAATAAAGTACCATTTGAAATACCTTTTACGCAACTATCATATCCCCATCTCCAGCGAAGAAATTCTCCTTTTCCACTATTAGGGAGAATTGCATAGTATCCTTTATCTGTGTAGGATTTTATTACATCATTAAGATATGCATCGTTAAAAGAATCAGTATCTTTGTTATATATATTAATGTAATTATCTTTTGGAATCACGAAAAACTCTTTTGTCTCTGGATGAAAAAAGAAAGGGAAAAACATATAAGGTCTTTCATATCTAAATTTTCCTGTCCCTGTTCTTTTTAGTGGCAATTCCCTTAATGCTTCACCTCCTTTTGATTTAGAGAATTTCTTTGACAGTTCATCGTCAGATAGGATAAAGTTATATGTTTCAGCATATTGTTTGTTTTTTGCATATATGATTGAATAATCATGAGCTTGAGCTATGAATCCTTGATCTCGCCCTTTTGGATTTGTAAAAATCGCAATATTAGAGATAGCGTTGTTCGCTCCATACACAGAGTCCAAACAACAACTTAAATATCTCATTTCATAGTCATCGATAGCCATCTCAATAATTCCAGTATCTTTTAAAAGCGCTTTGCTATTAATTAAACGACTATGAATCAATGATAACCAGCTAGAATGTTCATAACCATTTTTATAAAGTATTTTACTTGCATCTGTATTATAGGGAGGATCGATATAAATGCAATCTACTTTTTCAGTATTCCCTTGAAGAAGCAAATTGATAGCTTGGTAATTATCACTATTAATCATCAACCCATTAGTTTTCTCATCTATATCATCTATAGACGCAATTAGACGATCTCGGAATGTGGTTGAAAAATTCTTTGTATCAACAATCAAGTTCTGATTCTCCTTCAAAAAATCTATGCTTGGAGGATTTGTAAATGCTGTTGTATGTAGATCTCCTTTGATTTCATCAATAGCATACATATCAATCCATTCTTGAATCTGCGGCTTGTTATCTGCTATCTCTTGATAGAACGATTCATCAATATGGTCGAGGGTGATACACCAATTTGTTTCCACCACAAACTTCTTCTTCAGCCAAAGTTTGCGCTGGAAATTCTCTATCTGCGCCAAGAATGTGATTATCTCCTTACCGATACGTTTTACCGCACGCACCTTTGCAAGATAACTTTCTGCACGTACTTCGTCATCTGTGTCAAGGTCATCGAGATGCATTACTTCGTTCTTGATAAAGAAGTCAAGTTCACGTGTGAGAAATCCACCTAAATCCTTATGAATGAAATAATCGAATGTGTTCTTTGCTACATATCCGTTAAGATGTTTCTGAATCAAAGTTACAGGTTTCTTTGGGTCTGTTGATGTTTGGTACATCAATGGCATCATCAATTCAGGTACACCAATAATATATTCACGAATTTTTGCATAGTTATCATCAACATAGTTCTTCTTTTTGTCTGCAGGTATGTCAAAGATAAAGCGAATGATTAGTTCCTTCGATTCAGCATTCCATTCGAATGTCTTCAATTCAGGCCGCTCATCATTTTCTGTATACAGCATGAACGCACGTTTAGAATCGTCAGTTTCCTTATTATTGTTCTGCTCGATTGTAGCATCAACCAAGCGAAAATGAACATTTATCCCTTCCTTTGTAACAAACGAATAATCCTTGAAGTTTTCAGCAGTCTTGATGTAATACTGGTCTTGGTTAGCCCAATACAGTTTTACTTCTTCACCTTCATAAGGAATGGCATAGACACCTTCTTTATAACGACGTTTAGAGATAAAATCTCCTTCGTCGTAGTAACGATTAAAGAATGAATATAGTGCAGAATAGACGTCGCTTTCGAGTGCTGACATATCTGAACCTTGAGATAATTGTTTCTGCAAAGCAATATATTCTTGCTTTTTGGGAGTATTGTCTTGAAGAGCATCAATAGTCATACCCATTGATTCAACATCCGACTCTATCTTAGCCAACTTTTGCTTGATTTCATCAGTCTTTTCATTTGCAAATGGGGCGAGAATCTCTTGTATTTTCTTGGGTAGACGATTCTCGAAGTAATCAACAATCTCACGTTGACGAATATTGATGATTCTGTAAATACCGAAATCAAGGTCAGACTTATCTAACTCAAATATAGTTTTCAATAATGCGACGAAGCGCTTCTGATATTCATTCATTATGTTATTTATTAATTAGTTAGTACTCCAACGAACAATAAATAGATTGTCTGATGAAGTTGTTTGAATCATTTTTCTCTCAAGTTCAGCAACGAGCTCTTTTCTACGAACAGATATTTCATCTTCCCTATTTTCAAGTTCATTACGCTTTCTACGCTTCTGACGGCGCAAGTCCTCTGCTTTAGCTTCAAAGCTGATACGTTCTTCTATATTTTCAGCTTGGCGAGCAAGTCTTTCTGTCTCACGTATATTACGTTTTACCATATCAAGTTCTTGCTCAATACCATCAATAACATCACGTTCCCAACGATAGATTCTGTCTTCTTCCTCTTTGAAGAATGAAAGATTTCTGTTATCCACATTCTTTGTTGTTGTTACGATGTGCTGTTTTGAATTAGCATCCAGTCGAGAAACAATGGTATCGGGTATTTCGATATTCATCTTTTCAGTTCCACCGCAGAGGAATAGTTTTTCGGCTTCTTCTTGTGTCAAAAACTTGCCATCCTCAGTGAATGCAGTAAACAAGCAATATTGTTCGTCTTCAAATGATGAAATTTGAAGCTTTGATAAAACCAAATAGCCTGATTGGCATCTAAGATATTCAGGCAGTACTACGTTTATACCAGTGTCTTTATTGTTGAATACGATTTCACTGTTGCAGTTGTCTGTATCTAAAACCATAGCTTTGCCGAGGACATATTGAGCTAAAGGGTGAGAAAGTCGATACGGAGCACCATCTCGCAGTTGTGAGAGTAAATCATATTTACCGCACGCGCAATTCGCAACCGACTTTTTGAGAACGAAAGAATGTTGTTTATCATCGAATTTAGCTTTGCCATCAAGCACATACTTTGTTAATTCCCAAAGAATATGTTCATATCTATTTAAGAAAGTACTTGCTTCATCTTTTGCTACACGAAGATGTTCTTGCACGTCAATATCAAAGTTTTCCAAAATTTGATGGCGAGTATCTTTCATGCGTTCGTCTATCTCAACCTGCATATCAGTTTGAAGACGATCGAATGCTTCATTGATTTCTTCTTCAGTTCTACATTGCTGATAGATTTCCCAAATGCGAGTTTCAAAGTCGATAGCGTCTGCCTTACCGAGAATTTCATCAGAAGCGCCGAATATATCATCAAAAAGGTTGAATTTCTCGTTAAGGATATTGAATACACGCACATCTGCGTAATTCCTGATATTTACGAAGTTGACAACAACAACATCATGTTTTTGACCATAACGGTGGCAACGACCAATGCGCTGTTCAATTCTCTGAGGATTCCACGGTAAATCGTAGTTTACAACAAGAGAACAGAACTGAAGATTAAGACCTTCGCCAGCAGCCTCTGTTGCAATCATAATATCTGCCGATTCTCTAAAATAATCTACTAATGCCATTCTTCGGTCAGCAGATTTGATGCCACTAACTTTTGAAGGATTAGCTTCGCGCCAGTTTTTATATATTTGTGTTGTTTTAGAGTCAGAACCACGACCATTGAACAATACGATTTTACCTTCGTAGCCATTCGCTTCAAGATATTCTTTCAGATATGCCTGTGTCTTTGTAGATTCAGTAAATATCAATGCCTTTCGTGAAGCACCTTCTTTGGCTTGCATCTCAAATGATTTATCCAATGCTTGAAGAAGAGCTTCTGATTTGGAATCTTGCTTTATCTGTTTGGCTTTGTTGATAAATGATTGTAATAGCTCAATCTCAGCCTTTAGTTTATCAATGTCAATCGCATCCTCTTCCTCGGCTGATATATCTTCGTTATCATCAACATACAAATCTATTTCTTCATCATCGTCTATCAAATCCTCTGCTGTAAATAAGAGCATAGATGCCGTTTCGAGCATCTTTTCAAGACGTGATTTTATATTGGTCAATGTACTTATAAGAGCAAAAGTTGAAGAAGCCAATATCTTACGGATTATCATTGTAGTCAACTTCTTCTGCTGTGCAGGAACTGAGTAGATATCGTTTCTTCTGAGAAAATCAGAAATAGCTCGATATAACTCATATTCAGCATCAGTTGAGTCGAACTTCTGTGTCAGTGGTAATCTATTTGTATAATTGATATATTCTTTTACATCACGTCTCAATGTACGTTTATACATCGTAGACAATCGTGCACGAAGGTCGGTATTATTTTCTCCAGAACCGTATTCACTTCTAAATGATTTCTCGCTACCAAAAATATGATCATCAATTATGCTTGTCAAACCATAAAGCTCCAGTAATGAGTTTTGGAAGGGTGTAGCTGTAAGCAACAACTTCTTTGTTGTTGTGAGAGCATCACGAACTGCATGAGATGTTTTGCTTGATTGGCGATAAACATTTCTCAGTTTGTGAGCTTCATCAATGATTGATATATCGAAACCATGCATCAATATTTCATCCTTTTTACGAGCCACAAAATTATAGGAACAAATAATTGCCTTATTCTTTGAATATGGAGATCTGCCGTTCTTGATGGCTTCATTGTAGTTCTTGGTGTCAAGGATAATATTGTCAATACCAAATTTATCTATCAATTCTGTACTCCATTGTTTTCTTAATGCAGCAGGACAAACAATTATAATCTTTCGTTTGCCTATAGCCCAATATTGGCAAATGACCAAACCTGCCTCGATAGTCTTTCCTAAACCGACTTCATCAGCTAAAACGATACCTTTGGATAGTGGTGATTTGAATGCAAAGAGTGCTGCATCAATCTGATGTGGATTGATGTCAACAGACGCACTCATTAGTGATTGCGAGATTGAAGATAGTTCACCGCCCACAGCTTTTTGTGTAAGCAAGTTTGCGTAATACTTCGCGTGATATTTAGTTATCATACTAATAAAAAACTTCGTCACAAAACGCTTTAACAGATTTAGTCAGACGTAGATATGAAAGAGTATCCTTTTGATTCATCGCCTTCGACTACGTTATAGTTGAATGATAAATATTTTGCTCTTAGTTGACCTATTTATTAGGTGAATATGTTTGCGAAAATACACATTCGAACTTGAAAATACCATTATTTGTACCGTTTTCTTCTAAAAATCTACGGAATAGTTGGTAATGTGGAAAATTCACTCTCATCTGTCCCTTCCGTTCATTTTAAGATAATTACTGATTTACCTGGAGTTCTACATTCCTAAATTAGCCCACATTTCTGAGTTTTTTGGTTCGTACTGTAACCCAAATTAGTGGACATGTGCTTTTTTTGAAAAACCGGCCAATCGATTACAATTGAACCGATCGTCGAGTATGCCGGTAACGATGCCGTGTACTTCTGGCGAATTGATGGGAAGACAGTGGGCCGCGATAAAACATATACTTACGAAGCCGGGAATGATTCTTTCACATTCTATATTGACTTTTCGATTACGACAGATTACGGCTCGGACGAATTGGAGATACAGGTGGATATAGTGTCTTTGCTTTCCCCAAAAATTTTACTGGCGGTTCCGGAAGAAGGGTATATTGTTCCTGTAGGCGTCGATCTGGAACTCAAACCCGAGGTAATCAATTCCGAAAACACCGAATATACGTGGACGGTGTACGGAGAGAAAAAAAGTGATCAAAAAGATTTCATATTCAACTCGTCGAAAATCGGTATGTATGAAGTGGTGCTTATTGCTAAAAATGCTGACGGTGAAGGGGTGTTAAAATTCAATGTCAAGGTCTGCACTTCGGAAGAGATGCCGTTCGAATGGATGTGGGAAACAGAAACATTCAACTTAACGATTGGACGTACGGCTTTTATACGCTCTTATTGGATTAAGAATGCTTTCGATGCCACCTATTCATGGCAGGTAGACGGCAGTGATGAGATTGTGCAAACCGGGCATGAGTGCCTGTTTGCCTACAAACCAGAAACACAGGGGACACATCCGGTAACTGTTACGATGAAAAACCAGTATATCGAGCGAAAAAAGACGTTTACGGTTAATGTTTATCCTCCGGTTCAGCCCAGGCCGATTACCGCTACCAGTAAGGCTACGGCGGATCATGGTTATTTTTTCCTTCTGGCGCCAGCCCAACACGTCAATCGCGGTAATAGTGAAACCGTAATCCCTTTTGCGAACCAAGCGGCGGTCAATGCTTTCATCTACGACCATCCCGGTTCAACCGAATTCGGAGCGTCACTCGGTGCTTGGGGCGGATATCTGATGGTCGGATTCGATCATAGCGTCGAAAATAGCGGCGCATACGACCTGGCGATTAAAGGGAATCAGTTTCCGGGTTGGTCTGAGCCCGGTATCGTATGGGTGATGCAGGATGAAAATGGCGATGGAGAGCCAAACGACACTTGGTGCGAACTTAAGGGAAGTCTTTACGAGGCGGAAGGATATGTCCGGGATTACGCTGTAACCTACTGTAAAGGAAGAATCTACGAGCCGATTATATGGTAAGATAATTTAGGCAATACCGGTAAAGTAGACTACATTCACAGTCATTATCCGCCTACGTTATATCCGCGTTGGATCGATACCGAAAGTTATACGTTGGTCGGCTTTCGCCTGCCATCGGCTACAGAGCAGTCATCTACTTCAGGATACTGGGAGAGCAGGGATTTAGGCTGGGGGTATGTTGATAATTACAGCCTGATCGATATGTTTGTCAACGATGGGAATCCAAATGCAGGCTGGGTTGCTAGTCGCCTGAGAATAAGCGATGCCGTTACCTGCGACGGAAAACCGATTCGTCTTGATTTTATCGATTTTGTCAAGATACAGACTGGCGTCAACGCTACGGCCGGAGGCTAGGGCGAAATTTCGACCGAAGTCGGTGCCGTCCAAGATCATAATATGATAAAAAATCAATAATCATACGGTTGTTCCCATCTTATTAAAGCTTATAAAATCTACGGGTTTTATAAGCTTTTTGCATTTATGACTATATAGTGTTCTTTCACTTGCGACAGATGTCTTCCAGATAGTGCTTGACCCGGATGTATTCGCAGGATTTGGCGATAACGTAGCCGCCGTTTTCCGACCATTCGAACGGGGAGAGATGCTTTCCGGCGAGTATGTTTGCCGTCTACGCTGATTTTAAAATACCCATTTTCAAACAGCGTTTTTAGTTGTGACTAATTTATTGTTGTCCTTTCAGGTGGGCCGCTGGCGTTTTTTGTTATTGGTTGCTTTTCATTGTATTACAAGGGAGTGTTTGTATCGGATTAGTCATATATCTTCTTTCAAAAGGCATCTACCTGTTTTTTATCTCGTAGGTTTCATATTTCCCGTCGAACATGCTTTGTTCCAATGGCTCCAGTTTTCTTTTTTCTGCTCAGCTTCGTTAAAGCCCAACGAACCATCCGGATTCTGATGTAAAGAGTATGGGGGCGGAACATTGCTCCCGGTCTCGAAGACCAATGCAAGCTCGGATTTATTCCATACTCTGATGTCTTAGCTATTCAAATTTATAATCTTTACAGTTTATGAGCCAATTTTTTCAGGGAAAGACAGGGCGCTTCGACCTGATATGGGCTTGACATTTTTGCGAGTTCATACAGGGGCAGGCGATAAGGATTTCCTGAGCGAGGATGACAAAGATGAGCCTTACTCTGGAGAAAGGTCGATTCCGGTTAATGCCTTATCATTGACGCGGGTTGGCAGGTCGTTGTTATCTTTGCGGTTTGTTGTCTTGCCAATGTTTATTTCGCTCTGAGAGGAGATGACTGGACGGATGAGCAAAAGGCAGAAATAGAATCGTTGCCGTTTCGTTACCTCGTCCTATTACAAAAAATGTAACGTCCCTATTTATTAGACTGTTACATTAATCTAAAGGCGTTCGATGACGAGACGGGCTTTTACATTCCGGGTAAGGCCGTTTTGCCGGAAGCTGCGGCCGGGCTTATTCGAGCGAGAACGAAAAATGGTCGTAAGGTTCCGTGCGCAGCGACAGGCCGACCGTCGACGGCGAGACGGCGAACAGCGGCGAGAACGTGTGAACGGTCACCGTTTTGCCGTCCGGATGGAATTCGAGTATCCGTAGCCAGCCGTCGCCCCCGTTGCCGTGCCAGCCGCCCCCTTCGGCCTGCGCGTTGAACATCATCTGGTTGACCGTGCGCCCGGCCCGGTTCTTATCCGTACGGAAACCTACGTGGCCCCGGTGCGACATTTCGTCTACCACGTGGCCGCAAAGTACCATCGACGAATTGGCCGACGGTTCGATCAGTTTTTCCCACAGGGCTTTCCCGCAGGTTACGTCCGTTATTTTGTAACCTTCTTTTTCGATCCGCCTGCCTTTTGAGTCCATGTAACTATGTGTCAGGTATATGACTTTGTGTTCGCTGTATTCGGGCTTGTTTGCCAGCGCTTTGGCTTCCGCTACGACGGCTGCCCGCGGATTGAATTCCAGCGAGACGATCAGAAACCGGTCGCCGCCGGGCGCCTGGAATTCGTACCAGGCGTTTTCGAGCGTCGGGATGCCCGCTTCGTTTTTGAACATACCTTTCAACAGGCCGGTGTACAGGCTCTTCCGGTTGGCGGGGAAGAACGAGTTCAGTTGGCTGTAACGGTTCTCGGCCCGGTCGAAACCGTGATCGTGGTTACCGGTGCACAAGATGTACGGTACCACGTCGTCGAGGATGCCGAACGCATCCGAGACGAACTGCCACTGTTTGTCCGAGGGCAGGTTGCCGTTTACTCCGTCCGGTACGGTACGTTGGTTCTGTTCGACCAGGTCGCCGGTGCAGAGCACCAGCCGGATGTTCAGACGTCGCTTGTTCTGCTTGATCCAGTGCATCATCAGTTCGAACGTCGGGTGGTTGTAATCGAATTTGGTGTAGGTTTGCGGATCGGGTATCAATACCATGCACCATGAACTGCTGTCGCTCAGCGCTACCGGTTCGGGATTCTGCGCGGCGGCGAACGGCCCGTTCAGACAGGCCAGGATCAGCAGGATAATCAGTTTTCTCATCGCTGCGATGGGGGCTGGTTTTACAACAGTTTATCGATTTCTTCGACGATCCGGTCCTTCTCGCTGGGACGCGGTGCGTTGTGGGAAACGATTTTCCCATTCCTGTCGACTAGCATATAGTGCGGAATTCCTTCGATTCCGAATTGCGTATAAAGTTCGTTGATCTGCTCCGAAGTCGGCTTGTAGTGGATTCCGGTCAGCTTTTCGGCGAGAACCGTCCTGCGCCACTGATCGTTCGGGCATTGTCCGCAGAGGAATACGAAAACGACGTTCTTATTCTGGTAGTGTTGCTGTAGTTCCAGCGAGAACGGCATTTCGGCCATGCACGGTCCGCACCACGGTGCCCAGAAATCGACGTAAACGACCTTGCCCGCGTGGTCGGCGACGATCGATTCGAACAGGTTCCCGCGGATCGTCGAGTCGGGTTCGATCAGTTGCGTTCCTTCGGCGGGTTCTCTGTTCAACACAGCGTTCAGTTCGTCGTTGGCGGCCTGCATTTTTTCGCGCATGTAGGCGTTGGCGAATTGTTCCGGCGCGATGTATCTGTTCAGGATATCGGTCGGTGCGTTGGGCAGCATCTCGAGGTAAAACCGGCAGCGGATCAACTCTTCGGTGAATCCAGACGTTTTCTCTCCCAGACGCTTTTGCAGGAATTGCAGCGCGTCGTCGTCGGATTTGATTGCCGGATTGTCGTCCATTTCGCGGTAGATCGACTCAAGCAGGTATTGATTGTACATATCCAGGAAGGCGGCGTGCTCCATCGTGACGATCCGGTTATCGTCGGGATCGTAGCTTTTTACAAAGCGAATGAAATTCTTCGGCAGTTCCGGCGCCTGGGCTTCCGGATTTTGCTGTTTGATCACCTGACAAATGTTGGCGTAAGTCAATTTTGCCTGCCACGTTCCGTATCGCAGCATGTCTTCCACCCATGCGTTCAGCTCTTTGACGGGACGGTGCTCTTTGCGGAACCGGTTCCATACGTCGCGGTATTCCCGCTCTTTGCTATCGGCGAAGGTTTCGAACTCTTCCGGCGAATATTTGCGGATGGCCTGTTCCATGCTGTTTTCACCCGTGTATTTCAGCCGCAGCGGTTGGTAATATTGCTGTAGATCGGCCATATCCCGGTTCAGCGCCGCCGCGCGTTCGTTTCCGGCGAACGTGATGACAGACTCCGGAACTGTTCCGTCGCGGATCGTATCGTTCCAGATGCGGGCGTCGAGTTCGATGTAGAGGCTGTCGCCCGGAGCGAGGCACAGGCGGTGGGTCTGCCGGTAGTTCATCAGCACTTCCTGCGGGTAGCCCAGCAGGGTTTCCATGCGAAAGGCGCCTTCTGCGTCCGCCGATACTTTCAGCGTATTCTGGCCGCTCTGTTTCAGCAGGCCGTTGAATCCGAATCCGATGTCCTTACGGTCGGGATGTTCGTCGAAATGACGAATTTTGCCGGCGATTACGACGCGGCCGGTTTGCCAGGGATCCGCTTGCCGGGAACAGGAGCAGATCAGCAAGGCGGAGAGCAGCAGGAGTGTGATGCGCATGATACGATTGGTTTGATTGATCGCCAAAGATAGCACAATAATCCGACAAATCGCCCATCCGCCGAGGGGCCCTCGGCGGATGGGCGATTTGTCGGTACTGTCCGGGGATCGCTTTAGTTCGCCGACAAACTATTTGACTTCGATCGTGTAATTGTTATTGTAGCAAACGAGCGCCCACTCGTCGTTCTCGTATTTGTGTCCGGGGCTTTTCTGAACGAAGCGATAGGGCGTTTGCAGCAGCGGCAGTTCGGCACGGTTCAGGAACGACGCGAAGTCGGCCCCGTGCATTTTGATGCCGCCGATGAAAAGTTTCGCGATGTCGTACCCCCGGTATGCGTACAGGCTCGGAAGCGAATTGAAAGCCGATACGTAACGGCGGTCGAAATTGAGTACCCGTTCGTTGCCCCGGTCTGCATGATAAGAGGTGACATAGCGCAGGTTCAGCTTGAAGAACAGGTTTCTTTCGATATTCTGCAGCCGGGCCCAGCGCGAACTCCCGATAACCCGGATCGCCGGATTCTTAATGCTTCGCGAAGTCAGGCTGTTTTGCACCGAACTGACGTAAGCCAGAATTCCGTC
>ERZ839767.1087-NODE-1087-length-43406-cov-7.780443_pt1 | contig 43406 bp, 40 predicted proteins | sample MGYA00519879_ERZ839767 | MGnify/ENA primary metagenome ERZ839767 (study PRJEB31850, sample SAMEA3708852) | human gut metagenome | biome: human gut; feature: human-associated habitat; material: faeces | place: China | collected 2014 ... | reverse complement strand
AATTACTCGACACTTGTCGCAGATTGGTTTAACAGATGGTCTTACTTTCATCTTTAATCGTCTCCTTATTTGCGTCTAAATGTAATACGCCCACGTGTTAAGTCATATGGTGAAATTTCAACGGTAACACGATCACCTGGTAAAATGCGAATGTGATGCATACGGATTTTACCAGAAACGTGAGCTAGAATTTCGTGTCCGTTTTCCAATTTAACTTTAAAAGCTGCATTGGGTAAAGTGTCAACTACGATACCATCAATTTCGATCATATCTTGTTTAGCCATGAATCCTACACTCCTCCTTCTATCAAAAAATGAAATGATGTTAGGCATAAAATGCCATCTACCATTTTAACAAAAAAGCTTAGAATATCCAAGCCTAATTTAAAAAAAACACAACTTTTTCAAGTTGCGTTACATTCAAGTGGTGGAGAAGGACAGATTCGAACTGCCGAACCAAAAGGAACTGAGTTACAGTCAGCCGCGTTTAGCCACTTCGCTACTTCTCCAGCTTTTAAAAAAAAGAACAATCACAAGATTGTTATAAATAAAATGGAGCAGGTGATGAGAATCGAACTCACGTAGTCAGCTTGGAAGGCTGAAGTTCTACCATTGAACTACACCTGCAAATATAAGTGGTGACCCGTGGGCGATTCGAACGCCCGACCCTTTGATTAAAAGTCAAATGCTCTACCAACTGAGCTAACGGGTCACAAGTGGTGCCGACTATAGGAATTGAACCCACAACCTACTGATTACAAGTCAGTTGCTCTACCAATTGAGCTAAGTCGGCATTTAAATGGTGGAGGTTAACGGACTCGAACCGCTGACCCTCTGCTTGTAAGGCAGATGCTCTCCCAACTGAGCTAAACCTCCATGTTTTTTTTGCTGCAAACTCGTTTGCGCTCATTTATATTACCAAAGGATGTTTGGGATGTCAACGGAATTTTTAATTTTTTTTATGAATTTTTCAAATTTTATTTCAATTGCCTTTATATAAAGCTTTTTTATCATCTCATTATTTATTCTTTTTTGTTCAAAACTCAAATAATGATCATGAACAACATACATTCTCGGAAAAATTACATTATATTTTTTTCCAAAAACAAACTTCTCTTTCGTACAATTTAACCGATCTATTAAGATTGGATCCGAAACATAATGAATATACATATTATATATTTGATTTGATTTATGAAGTTTCTCCTTTGAATCCGGAAATATCAAATAAATCGGAATACCCATCTTTTTAAAATTCGGCGTCCACAATAAAAATAAATCATGATACCCCATCGTCTTTTCTAATTCTATAGAATCCAATACAACCAATAAGGACGTTTCTTTTATATTATATAATTTGATAGTTTCAATTTTATTCATTTGTATATGTAGGAATGCATGCTTATTGTATCACAATTTATCCTGGTGTAAAATAAAGTCATATATGGGATTAAGGAGGGATCATATGATCCGTATGGGAATTGATTTAGGTACAAACTACATACGACTTTGTACGCAAGAAGATGGATTACTATATAATGAGCCTTGCATGGTTGCACTGGATAATCAAAACCACGTTTTAGGCATTGGCGAAGATGCCAAAGATTTAATTGGAACAATGGATTCAAATGTAAGAATCATATCTCCATTACGCGAAAATCCAATCAACTTTGATGTTCTTGACATACTATTAGACCAATTACTTTATGAACACAAAGCTTTTCGCATGTTTCAAAAAACAATTTTATTAGTCAGCTACCCAACTAGCTTCAGCAAAGAATCTTGCGATATATTAAAAGAACACCTTGAAGAGCTTGGAGCCTATCGCGTTTATTTTGAACAAGAAATCTGGATTGCCGCTATTGGTGCAAAATTAGATTTATTCTTACCCGTCGCAAGCTGCGTATTAAATATTGGATCATCCAATTGCGACATCGCATTATTTATGAATGGAAAAATGGAAAAGAAATCTCGCTGCAATATCTCCGGAGTTACAATCAACAGCACCTTAAAGAATTGGCTATTCCATTCATATAATATAAACGCATCTTCCAAACAAGTCGAAAAAATCAAACGTAAAATAGGACAAGTTATGGTCCAACAAAATCCAAAATCAATTGAAGTTGTTGGAATGGACCGAAATACACACGTATTAAAATCAATTACGATCAATGAAAATCAAGTTGTCGGTATTTTAGCACCTCTTGTTCAACAATGGTCAAACTGGATTTTACAATTTTTATCCAGCTTACCACTTACAGCACAACAAGATGTAAAGACACGCGGAATCATTTGTTGCGGCGGTTCTATGTTATTGAAAGGACTACCTACATATCTGCAAAATACAGTAGGCTGTCCAATCTTTGTTACGGATGATCCAATCAACACGGTTTCAGCTGGATTAATGATTTTATTATCACGTTTAGAAGATTAAGCTTAATTTAAGTATTATTGTTTAATATATAAACAGAAAACAGCTAAACACTTATTCATATCTTATTCCCTTTTCTCTTATTGCTGTTTCTAAAGCTCCCATTGGGAGCTTTTCTTTTTGTGTGATATAATTTAGTTTATTAGGAGGTCATTTATGAACAAAAACATTGTTTCATCTATCTTATATCTAATTGCAGCCATCTGCTTATTTATATTCGCCTATAACCTGGCTTATACATTCCTATATATAGGTATCTTATTTTTAGCCATCGCAATAATCTATTCAAAGAAGGTTAAAAAATAATGAAAAGAAAAAACTGCAACACATGGCTATATACCATCTGTATCACCTTGATAGCCGTGGTGTTTGGATTCATATCTTTTATACCTTTAAACATTGAATTTATTAAACCATTTATCGTTTACTTCAATCCAACAAAGCTATTATCAAACTTGCCACTGTGGATTTTTACAAATTGCATTATTGCACTTTATTCACATTCTGAAAAAACAGCAACATTGAATACGACATTATTTAACATTATTTGTTTTGTTAGTTATTCACTATTCTCTACGATTCTTACACACACAATGCCAAAAGATATATTTCTAACATGGACAACATTCACTATAGTGTGGGCAATCTTTAGTTATTTAGTTTTCTCAGCCAATCGACAAGATACAAAAGGCTGGATTCTTTCAACAATTCTTTTAGCCATTTTATTCAGTACATGCTTCACATATACAGAAAACACAATATCAAGCACTACCATATTGAATTTTTTGCTCTATGTATTCCTTGTTGTTATCCTTTATAAAGGAACAAAAGAAACTTTGATTATAGTCGTTTTATCTATTATTTTAGCCTTAATTTTAAACAAATTTAAAATTCAAATAATTTTTACAAAAAGTGCTTGCATTAATTTAAACTCAGTGCTATTATAAATAGGCACTTACGGAGGTTTAGCTCAGTTGGGAGAGCATCTGCCTTACAAGCAGAGGGTCAGCGGTTCGAGTCCGTTAACCTCCACCATTTAAATGCCGACTTAGCTCAATTGGTAGAGCAACTGACTTGTAATCAGTAGGTTGTGGGTTCAATTCCTATAGTCGGCACCACTTGTGACCCGTTAGCTCAGTTGGTAGAGCATTTGACTTTTAATCAAAGGGTCGGGCGTTCGAATCGCCCACGGGTCACCACTTATATTTGCAGGTGTAGTTCAATGGTAGAACTTCAGCCTTCCAAGCTGACTACGTGAGTTCGATTCTCATCACCTGCTCCATGTAAAACTTAAACTCGCATATGCGAGTTTTTTTTATCCAAAATACCAAGGAACTAATCCTTGGCATTTTTTATAAATTCATATATATCCTCGTAAATCATTTGATTCTCTTTTTCATTTAAGATTTCATGCTTTAAAGTCGGATACAATTTACTAGATACATTCTTATATCCAACACCCATTAAAAATTGTTTCAATTGTTCAAATCTATCCTTTCCCTGAATGACCGGATCTTCTTGACCTGCAATCATAAGTATTGGTAAATCCTCATTTTTAACATTCCAATTTTTTTTATCAAAAGCTCTAATCATTAATTGAAATAAATTAATAAACCCATTTGTTGTAAACAAGAATCCACATAATTCATCTGCTTCATATCGATCAACATTCTCTGGATTTTTACTTAACCAACGATTTTCTGTTTCATAACCCGCAAAAGCCATCTTATTCAATAAACCATTGCCTTTCTTTTCCTTATAGAAAGGCTTTATTATTTTAGCTAATGCTAAACCAAGACTTGCTGCCGAATTTTCTGTTGGAGGACCACACAAAATCAAACGACGAATATGCGCATCATATTTTTTTAAGTAACAACGAGCTACCAATGTTCCCATGCTATGACTGAACAAAGTAACTTCTAATCCAGGATACGTATCCTGTACATATTCTGTTACTTGAAATAAATCATCCACGATATAATCGGCATTTTCAGTATAGAAATATCCATAGTCATTCTTTGATTTTACACTGCTGCCATGCCCTCTATGATCATGAATCACACAAATATAGCCACGATCATTTAAATACTGCATAAAATCAAAATAGCGCTCCTTATGCTCTGCCATCCCATGTGAAAACTGTACGATTCCTTTTGGATTCTCACACTCCATAATCGCAATCTCTAACTTTAATCCATCTTGTTTTGATGTAATTTTCTTAATTATCATATTATTGTACCTACATATCTTTCTTGTACTCATTGTATCAAATATATAATTACCAAAACTATACAAAAACAAAAAAAAGACCATTTTCTAATGGCCTAACTAGTTTTCACTAATTTCTACTTTTACTTTGTGATCTGCTTCTACATCAAAAGTAATCTTTGCGAAGTCATCTAAATGATTTGTGACAATATTATGAACCTGATCAAATACTTCGTCCTCTTTTTCTTCAGACTTGCAATCATATTCAATAGATGTAACTGTATGTTTTTTAATTTTTACATCTTTTAATTCTTCTAACATTGATTTCATAGTTATCTACCTCGATATTAGTCTATCACTTCTTAAATCCAGTTGTCAAATTTATGCATGAAGCCAATCGACCTTATGATAATAGATAAAGAAAGTTATACTCGATAAAGACCATGTAATTGGATAAATCCAATATACACACCAAATATTGTGAATCAGCATTCCCATAATTGTAAGGCCTGCAACACGCACAAAGCACCAACAAACCATCATGACAATCATTGGAACCATTGACTTTCCAGCTCCTCTTAAAATAGCCGACACACAATGTGAGTATGCCAATAGACAGAAGAAGAAAGCACTCGTTTGTCCACGCAATGTACCAAATTGAATAACCTCAGGAGTTGCATCAAAGGCAGCAATAAATTGTGAACCAAAAACAAAGATAATCACACCAATAATTTCTGCCAAAATCATTGAACACATCATACCGAACTTAGCACCCTTTAAAACACGATCATATTGACGAGCCCCAAGATTCTGTCCTACAAAAGTTGTAAGTGCCATAGTAAAACTTGTGATTGGCAAGAACGCAAAGCCCTCAATCTTAGAATAAGCTCCACAGCCTGCCATCGCCATATCACCAAATGAATTGATATTCGATTGAACAACTACGTTCGCTAATCCAATAATTGAATTCTGAAATCCACTAGGCAAACCATACTTTAAAATTTCACCTAGATATTCCTTATGAATTTTAATCTTGGATAGAATAATACGATGTGTTCCTGTTGTCGTCAACAATAAATACAGACAAAGACCAGCTGAAATATATTGCGAAATAATGGTAGCCGCTGCAGCCGATCCAACTCCCATTTTAAGTACTGCAATAAAGAATAAATCTAATACAATATTTACAATACTTGAAACAATCAAATAATAAAGTGAATGCTTACTATCTCCAACCGCTTGTAGTATACCTACAAAAAAGTTATACATAATCGAGCCAAAGGAACCTAAAAAATAAATTTTAAAATACGTAACCGAAGCTGCCATTACGCTTTCGGGTGTCCCCATCCAACGAAGTAAAGTAGGTGTAAAAAAGATTCCCACAAGTGTCATAATAAAGCTTACAATCAATCCAAACGCAACCGTTGTATGAATCGCATTCTGCATACGTTCAATTTCTCGAGCACCAAAATATCGTGAAATAACAACACCAGCACCAATCGCGACTCCATTGAAGAATCCAATCATCAAGAAAATAATATTTCCACTAGAGCTAACGGCCGCAAGTGCCTGACTTCCTAAAAAATTTCCAACAATCAAAGAATCCACTGTATTGTATAATTGTTGAAAAAGGTTACCTAATAGTATGGGTAACGCAAAAAATATCATTTGTTTAGGTATGGAACCAGAAGTCATTAATTTTTGTCCTTGTACCAACCTTAACACCTCCTATACTAAAAGAAAAGGAAGTTTAAACTTCCTTGTAAAAACTTTGTAGATGACTACAAGAAGAATCAAACTGAGCTTTTTCATCCTCTGCCATTTCAATTTCGACAACCTCTTTGACACCTGTCGCATCAATAATTGCCGGAACACTTGTATATACTCCGTTTTGTCCATATTGACCATCTAAATATGTAGAAACAGGAAGCACTACAGATTCATTGAACATCAATGCACGAACAATTCTTGTTGTACTTGCCGCAATACCGTAACAAGTATTTCCTTTTCGGTTAAAAATTTCCCAGCCATCCTTCTTAACCGCTTCATGAATGCTGTCAAACATACTTTCATTCATACGAGTTGGATTATCTTTAATGATTTGGTAAATATCTTTACCACCCACACGAACTGTACTCCATGGAATCATTTCACTATCTCCATGCTCACCTAAAACATACGCATGAATACTCTTTGTATCCACATCAATGCAATCGGCAATATGGCATTGTAAACGAGCTGAGTCTAGTAATGTACCTGAACCAATAATTTGATTTGCAGGTAAACCAGAAACCTTATATGCTACATATGTCATAATATCTACTGGATTTGAAACAACCACAATAAATCCATTAAAACCATTTTCCATTGCACTTGAAACAATACTTGTAACAATTTTTGAACTTGATTTTAAAGCCACTAAGCGATCGTTTTCCTTACCCATTGGAGCACTTGCTGTAATCACTAAAACATCTGCATCTTTACAATCTGTATAATCTCCTAATTTAATCTGCATATTACGATTCATAAAGGCAATACTATGAATCATATCCAAAGTTTCTCCTTTGGCTCTTTCGGTATTCATATCAATTAAAACAATTTCATCACAAATCCCTTGGTTGATCATGCAAAACGCTGTACTAGCACCTACATTCCCTGCACCAACGATTACTACTTTTCTTTTTTTGATCATAACTGCTCCTCCTAGAAAAATTTAGAGATATATCCCTGTATAAATATTACCAAAATAATAACAGGAATGATATATGAAACATAGAAACATACCTGTTTAGGAAAAGAAATTCCTTCTCCACAATTGGCTTCCTTCAAAAAGTTTTTAAATCCCCATCCATATTTGGATGAACAAAATAATACATAACATAAGGAACCTAATGGAAGTAAATTATTTGATACAATAAAATCTTCTAAGTCTTGAATCGTTGAGCCAGCACCCATTGGCTGAATAAAGGACAATACATTAAATCCTAATGCGCAAGGTAATGACAATACAAAGACAAGCACAAAGCTTACTTTGATGGTTTTCGCATGGGACCATCCTGTCCACTCCATTGTCATTGTGACAATATTTTCAAATACCGCAATAATTGTTGTCAATGCCGCAAAGCTCAAGAACAAGAAGAATAAGGCTCCCCAAAGATTGCCAAACTTCATATTCGCAAAGATATTTGGTAAAGTTTGAAAGATCAATCCAGGACCTTGTCCAGGATCCACATGATACGCAAAGCATGCAGGAATCACAATAAAGCCTGCAACCAATGCAACAAACGTATCTAAACAAACTACTGTAATGGCTTCCGAAGTTAACTTTTTACTCTTATCAATATAGCTGCCAAATATCGCAATGGCACCAATACCTAAACTCAAAGTAAAGAAGGCCTGACCCATTGCCGCAAATACAACTTCAGATACATTTTGCATCTTTGAAAAATCTGGCAACACATAGAACTTAACACCTTCCATTGCTCCTGGCAAAATTAATGAGCGAACCGCTAAAACTAACATCAATCCCAATAGACACAACATCATATATTTTGATACTTTTTCTACCCCATTCTGCAAGCCTTTTGAACAAATGAAAAAGCCAATACATACAACGATAAACATCATGCCAACTTGAATCCATGGATTTGCCAACATCACACCAAACTCACCATTAATTTGAGTTACATCCAAGCCATTAAAATCACCTATCAACATCTTGTAGAAATAATAAAACAACCAACCACACACCGAAGTATAAAACATCATCAATATATAGTTTCCTGCCATAGCTACATACTTCATAAAATGCCACTTTGAACCCTTAGGCTCTAACACATCAAAAGATAAGGCAGCACTTTTTTGACTGGCACGACCTACCGAATATTCCATAACCATTACTGGCAATCCTAATATAACTAGAAAAAATAAATAAATTAAGACAAAGGCAGCACCCCCATATTGTCCTACAATATATGGAAAGCGCCAAACATTGCCAATTCCGATTGCGCATCCTGCGCTAATTAAAATAAATCCTAAACGATTTGAAAACCTATCTCTCATTTTTCCAACTCCCTATAAAAACAATCTAAACATCCTATATATTTGCCATTCCAAGGCTTCATTCTTCCACAATAATGTATGATAACACTATTCTTTTTCACCCAATCAAGATCTATCCTACTTCTTGGATTTCTTAAATTATAGAAATTCATCATTCTTTCACTCAAATTATATTTACGATAATCTACTAGTTTTGTCTTATCCCCATATAAAGCAGTCAATACATCTTGATCAAAGAGTACAAGCTTCTTCTTATATTCATTGACATAATCTAAAATATCTTGTTTATTCAATTGTTCGCGCAAAGCCTCTAAATTCATCAACAATACACCTGTATTAATATATGGTACATCTTCTTTTAATCCCAATCTTTTCGCATTTAAATGCGTCATGTTCTCACTTACATGACTAGATGCGATATAAAGATTATCTTCAAAAGCCATGTTATACAATTCCCTTAAACTTTGAATCACAACAATATCCACATCCAAATACAAAATACGATCCAATGTATCTGGTAATAAATCCGATGCGAATAATCGATAATAGATTTCTAATGGATATCGAGAGGAAATAGGAAATTCTTTAAACTCTTCTTCCTTCACTTCGATAAAATGAAAAGAACACTCTAAAAAGGAATTTCTTAAATCATCCATGTGTTTTTGATGCAAATCATGATACAAAATATAGAAGTCAATATTCTTGTCAAAACGAATAATGGAACGTATACATGTCTTTGTCAAATCTATGAATTTGGCATTAATTGAAAATAAAATGTTCATAAAATGATTTTATCATAAAATTTATTGAAAATCTTTTCATTATTTGTGATACAATACTTACATTAAGGAGAGGATTATATGAAACTTATTATACCTGAAAACTACGATCCAGTATTAACTGTTCGAGAAACGCAAGAAGCTATTAAATATATTCGTGATACATTTCAATATGAATTTGGTAAAGAATTAAATCTTTCAAGAATTTCAGCACCTTTATATGTCACACAAAGTTCAGGATTGAATGATAACTTAAATGGTACCGAAAAACCCGTATCTTTCACTATGAAAGAATTGCCTAACGAACAAATGGAGGTTGTACACTCCTTAGCAAAATGGAAGCGTATGGCTTTAAAGAAATATGGTTTTAAATTACATGAAGGCTTATATACAAATATGAATGCCATTCGTAAGGACGAAGAATTGGATAATATCCACTCTGCTTATGTTGATCAGTGGGACTGGGAGAAAGTCATTTCTAAAAATGAACGTACAAAAGAAACATTAGAAGCTCATGTACGTACTATTTTTAAAGTCATTAAACATATGGAACATGAAGTGTGGTATAAATATCCTCAGGCTGTAAATCATTTGCCAGATGATATCTTCTTTATCACTAGTCAAGAACTATTAGATATGTACCCAAATCTAAATGCGAAAGAAAGGGAGAATGCGATCACAAAAGAGCATGGATGCGTTTTTGTTATGCAAATTGGTGATAAGCTATCGAACAATGAAAAACATGATGGACGTGCACCCGATTATGATGACTGGACATTAAATGGAGATATTTTATTTTGGTATGAACCTTTACAGAGCGCACTAGAAATTTCATCTATGGGTATTCGTGTTGATGAAGATACTTTGTTAGAACAGTTAAAAAAAGAAAATTGTATGGAAAGATGTGAACTTCCTTTCCATAAAGCCATTTTAAACAAAGAACTTCCATATACTTTAGGTGGTGGAATTGGTCAATCCAGACTATGTATGTTGCTACTAAAAAAAGCACATATCGGAGAAGTCCAGGCTAGCTTATGGCCTCAGGACATGATTGATACATGCTTAAAAAATAATATTCAAATCTTGTAGGACAATTGTCCTACTTTTTTATTATCGTTCCATTTGAATTGGATGTATAATGATCAAATTTTAAATCAGATACACTACATCCTTCTAATTCGATATTTCCATCACAAACAGTAATATAACCATCTACATTTTGTTGATACCCATCATATATAAATGCACCATCAAATAACAGGCCATCCATAATATTATGTTTTATATCAATATCATCACATACAATACTAACAGTACATTGATTTTTCTTTGTGCTGTTTTTTAAATATGTATAATAGGCTCTTCCTAAATCAAAATATTTTTCCATACAATCTCCTAAAGAAAAGGAATAGGCATATACCTACTCCTTATGTTCTTATTCTTCAGATTGGATGTCCATTGAACCGTTATCTGTAGTTTCAGCATCTTGTAGAATTGATTCTTCTACAGAAGGTTCAGTATTGTCCATTACGTCCATATCATCAGAACCTGATACTAATTTATCAAATTTGTCAGCTTCTTCACTATGAACTTCATTCATACGAGCAATACGTTTATCACGAAGTTCTTTTGCCTTAGCCGCAACAATTAAGTTCTGTGGACGATCACCTTGGCAACCAGTACCTGCTGGGATCAATTTACCTATGATAACATTTTCTTTCAAACCAATTAAGTGGTCAACCTTACCTTTGATTGTCGCATCTGTAAGTACTTTTGTAGTTTCCTGGAAAGAAGCGGCAGATAAGAATGAATCTGTTTCAACAGAAGATTTAGAAATACCTAATAATACAGGTTTGAAAGTAGCTGGAGTTTTTCCACTTAATAAAGCATCACGGTTGATTTTAGTGATGTTATTCAATGACAATTGAACACCAACATTTAAATCAGTATCTCCACTATCTACAACGATTACTTTCTTCATCATCTGTTTGATCATTACTTCCAAGTGCTTATCGCTGATTTCGATACCTTGGCTTTGGTATACCTTCTTAACTTCCTTCAAGATATAGTCTTGAACTTCACGTACACCAGCAACACGTAACAATTCTTTTGGATCTAATGGACCTTCAGTTAATGCTACACCGGCTTCAATCTTAGCTCCGATTTGAACCCATGGACGCATTGACTGGTTCGCATTGATTTTATGAGAAACACTTTCGTGTTCATTTGTGATAATAACTTCTTGGCGCATTGTTCCTTCAATACGTTCGATTGAAGTGATTTCACCAGAAATTTGCGCAATTACCGCAACACCCTTTGGACAACGTGCTTCGAACAATTCTTCAACACGAGGCAAACCTTGAGTGATATCTTCGGCACCGGCACCGGCAACACCACCAGTATGGAATGTACGCATTGTTAACTGTGTACCTGGTTCACCGATAGATTGGGCAGCCATGATACCAATAGCTTCACCGACTTCTACGTCTTTACCAGTAGCCATGTTACGTCCATAACATTTACGACAAATACCTAAACGAGACTTACAAGTAAATACAGAACGGATATACATTCCTGTAACACCTGCATCAACGATTTTCTTAGCTAATTCATCTGTGATAAATTCATCACTCGCAATAATTAATTCACCTGTGTTAGGGTCAGTTACATCTTGTTTTGAATAACGACCTACTAAACGATCCTGTAATGGTTCGATAACAGAGTTTGTTTTACGATCCATTAAAGTTTCAATCCAGTAACCCTTATCTGTACCACAATCGTCTTCTTTGATAATTACATCCTGAGCAACATCAACTAAACGACGAGTTAAGTAACCAGATTCGGCAGTCTTCAAGGCAGTATCGGTTAGACCTTTACGCACACCGTGAGTCGAGATAAAGAACTCACTTACGTTCAATCCTTCACGGAAACAAGAATAGATAGGAACTTCTATGATGGTTGGAACATATTCACCAGCACCAGCTTTAGCGTGACCTGGTTTCGCCATTAAACCACGCATACCAGCTAGCTGAGTAAAGTTTGACGCGTTACCACGGGCACCAGAAGTCGCCATCATGTTGATTGGGTTTTTACGAGGCAAGTTGTTCATCAATGATGTAACGATCTTGTCTTTTTGATCATCCCACATCTTAGATAAGTGACGTTCCCATTCTTCCATTGTCAACATACCCTTACGTTGTAAGTGTTTTAATTGATCGGCTTTTACGCGACCCTCATCGATATATTCATCTTTGTGAGGAGCCACTTCGATATCAGATAAGGCAACAGTAATACCTGCCACTGTTGAATATTCAAATCCTAATGATTTGATTTGGTCAAGAATTTCAGCTGTTTGATCTGCATCATAACGTTTGAAGACCTCGGCAATAACCTTACCTAAATCTTTTTTCTTAACCGCATCAACTAAAGGCATTGCTTCGATATATTCTTTAATGTTTTGTCCTGGAGCTACAAAATATTTATCAGGCGTACGGATAAAGTTTTCCTTAGAAACTTCATTGATATAAGGAAAATCTTCAGGGAACATTGAGTTGAATACAATCTTACCAACAGTTGTAATTAAATAATCATTTTTATGTTTTTCATCAAATGATGTTTTATGCATATTGCATACAGGCAATGCGATACGAGTATGAAGGTGAACCTGTTTTGACTGATAAGCCATCATAACTTCATCTTCGTCTGTATATACATGACCTTCATTTTCACCAAAACGGTGCCAGTGTGCTGCTTCTAATGGACAGCCAACTTCTTCGTAGTGTTTTGCTTCTGCATAGAATTCGTCTTTAGTTTCTTCCATTGTTAAATAGAAGTTACCCATAACCATATCCTGTCCTGGCGTAACGATTGGTTTACCGTCTTTTGGACCTAAGATATTGTGAGAACCTAACATCATAACTAATGCTTCGGCACGAGCTTCTTCTCCTAATGGAACGTGGATGGCCATCTGGTCACCATCGAAGTCGGCGTTGAACGCTGTACATACTAATGGGTGAAGACGCATTGCACGTCCTTCAACTAATTTAGGCAAGAAGGCCTGAATACCCAAACGGTGTAATGTAGGCGCACGGTTCATCAATACTGGATAGCCATCGATTACTTTTTCAACAACATCCCAGATACGAGGGTCACGACGTTCGATTAATTTTTCAGCATTTTTAGGATTTTGAGCCAATCCTTGATTTACGATTTCATTGATAATAAAAGGTTTAAATAAGTTAACTGCCATTTCACGTGGAATACCACATTGATACATTTTCAAATCTGGTCCTACGGCAATTACGGAACGACCTGAGAAGTCAACACGTTTACCTAATAAGTTCTGACGGAAACGACCTTGTTTACCCTTTAATGAGTGTGATAATGATTTTAATGCACGTCCACCAGCACCTGTGATAGGTTTTGAACGACGACCATTATCAATTAAAGCATCTACAGATTCCTGTAACATACGCTTTTCGTTTTGTACGATAATATTTGGAGTTCCCAAATCTAACAATTTACGTAAACGATTGTTACGAGTGATAACACGACGATATAAATCGTTTAAGTCACTTGTCGCAAAACGACCACCATCCAATTGAAGCATTGGACGTAAATCAGGTGGTATTACCGGAATGTTTGTCAGAATCATCCATTCTGGTAAATTTTCACTGTTACGGAATGCATTGATTGTATCTAAACGCTTGATTAATTTCTTACGTTTTTCTCCTTGTGCTTTTTCAAGAGCATCTTGTACTTCTTGATATTCAGCTTCTAAATCAACATCCTGCAATAAGCGAAGTACAGCTTCTGCACCTGTTTGAGCTGTAAATCCTGTTGAACCATAAATAGCTTGGTTTTCACGGAATTCACGTTCAGAAAGAATTTGTTTATATGCTAAACCAGATTCTTTTGGATCTGTAACAATATAGCTTACGAAATATACGACTTCTTCTAATTGTTTTGGTGTTACATCCAACAACAATGCCATACGGCTAGGAATACCACGTAAATACCAAATATGAGCTACTGGTGCAGCTAAATGGATGTGACCCATACGTTCACGTCTTACGCTTGCTTTTGTGATTTCTACACCACAACGATCACAAACAACACCTTTAAAACGTACTTTTTTATATTTACCACAAGCACATTCCCAGTCCTTAGTTGGACCGAAAATGCGTTCGCAGAATAAACCATCACGTTCAGCTTTTTGTGAACGGTAGTTGATTGTCTCAGGCTTTGTTACTTCACCATGACTCCATTTTAAAATCGTTTCTGGACTCGCTAAGCGAACCTGAATCGAGGCAAAATTGTTAATACTCATATTTTATACTACGCCTCCTCTTCTTCGTTATTCTCTTCAATATCGTCTACTAACTCTTCCTTTTGTGTTTGTTCTGGTAAAGGTTGAGCTTGACGAACATCCTGGTCATCATCATCTAGTGTGATGTCAACCTCGTTATTGTTTTCATCTAACAAACGAATATCGATTGCTAAACCTTGTAATTCGTGCATTAATACACGGAATGATTCTGGAACTCCTGGTTCTGGAATATCTTTACCCTTAATGATAGCTTCATAAGTCTTGATACGACCTTGAATATCATCTGATTTAATTGTCAAGATTTCTTGTAATGTGTGGGCAGCACCATATGCTTCCAATGCCCAAACTTCCATTTCTCCAAATCTCTGACCACCATTTTGAGCTTTACCACCCAATGGCTGTTGAGTAACTAAAGAATATGGACCTGTAGCACGAGCATGCAATTTATCGTCAACCATGTGGGCCAACTTGATCATGTACATTACACCAACACTAATACGTTCATCAAATGGTTGTCCAGTTTGTCCATCGTACAATACCTGTTTTCCATCGACAGTCATGCTAGCTTCGCGCATTACATCCTGTAAGTCTTCATTTGATAAACCATCAAATACAGAAGTAGAGAATTTAACACCTAATTTACGAGCTGCGTAACCTAAGTGGATTTCTAAAATCTGTCCAATGTTCATACGAGAAGGTACACCGAATGGGTTCAACAAGATATCTACTGGATGTCCATCAGCCATAAATGGCATATCTTCGATAGGTAAAATCTTAGAGATGACACCTTTGTTACCGTGACGACCAGACATTTTATCACCTTCAGAAATCTTACGTTTCTGAACGATATATACTTTAACACGCATATTTACTCCAGGAGGAAGATCCGATCCATCTCCACGTTTAAATACACGAATAGAATGAACAATACCAGCACCACCATGAGGTACTTTTAATGAATTGTCACGAACTTCACGTGATTTTTCACCAAAGATTGCCAATAATAATTTTTCTTCAGGACTAACTTCACTTTGTCCTTTTGGAGTAACCTTACCAACTAAGATATCTCCTTCTTTAACTTCAGCACCAACCATAATGATACCGCTAGAGTCTAATTTACGAACAGCTGCTTCACCAACGTTAGGAATATCACGAGTGATTTCTTCTGGACCTAACTTAGTTTCACGGCAGTCAATATCATATTCTTCTACGTGGATTGAAGTATAAACATCATCACTAACCATACGCTCTGACATGATGATGGCATCCTCGTAGTTATATCCATGCCATGTTGTATATGCGATAACAACGTTTTGACCTAAAGCCAATTCACCATTTTGCATACTTGGACCATCCGCTAAGATATCACCTTTTTCAACCTTTTCTCCAACTTCTACGATTGGACGCTGGTTGATACAAGTACTAGCATTTGAACGAGCAAATTTACGTAATTGATAAGTGTGGTTTTCACCTTCATTATCTTTTACAACAATACGCAAGCTGTCTACATATTCAACAACTCCATCTTGTTTTGCAACAATACCAACACCTGAATCCTTCGCAATTTTATATTCAATACCAGTACCTACATAAGGTGAATGTGGAACTAATAATGGAACGGCCTGACGCTGCATGTTGGCACCCATTAAGGCACGAGACGCATCATCGTTTTCCAAGAATGGGACACAGGCAGTCGCTACAGATACGATCTGTTTAGGACTGACGTCGGCAAGTTCTACTTCATTACGGTCAGCGATGATAGTTTCACCAGCCTTACGAGCTACGACACGTTCATTTACTAAATGACCATCACGAACCTCATTGGCCTGAGCAATTACATAATCTGCTTCTTCATCTGCACTTAGATAAACTGTATCTTCACTAACTGTACCATCCTCATTTACCTTACGGTAAGGCGTTTGGATAAATCCATATTCATTGATACGAGCATATGTTGTTAAGTTGTTGATCAAACCGATGTTTGGTCCTTCTGGAGTCTCGATTGGACAAATACGACCATAGTGAGAGTTGTGAACGTCACGAACTTCAAAACTTGCACGGTCACGGCTGATACCACCCGGACCTAAGGCTGAAATACGACGTTTGTTTGTCAACTCAGCAAGAGGGTTTTGTTGATCCATGAACTGTGATAACTGCGAACTAGAGAAGAATTCTTTAATTGCAGCTGTCAAAGGACGAATATTTGTCAATTTTCTTGGAGTTAAGCTATCCATTTCCTGAATTGACATACGTTCTTTAACTACACGTTCCATACGAGATAAACCAATACGGAATTGGTTTTGAATCAATTCACCAACAGAACGAATACGACGGTTACCTAACATATCGATATCATCTGTAGTTCCTACACCTTCCATAACATTTAAGCTATATGAGAAGAATGCATACATATCTGAAACTGTAATTGTATGTTTGTTAGCGAATGGATCGTTTCCTGCAACACGTACTTCATCACCATTTTGATCGATGATATATACTTCCTGCACACAAGCACCAATCAACCATGCTGTGATATCTTCACTTAAAGCACGTTGTTTTACTTGCATTTCAACATCGCTATCAACTGCATCTGGAGTTACGCCAACTGTATAACGGTTCGCAACTAATTCCATATCTGCATCTACAATATCTTCACCTTGAGCATTTGTTAAACGTCCAAGAGCATATAAACGTTGACCATAGTTAAATACAGAATCCATATTTTCAGCAGTTAATTTAACTGGCTGTGCAAACAATCCTGCATAAATTTCTACTTCTTCAACAACCTTTTGAATTGCTAAAACATCTTGTTCTGTTAAAACTGTACCAGCATCTAAATATGCATCCTCAGTTTCAACATCATTAGCTAAAACACGACCAATTAATCCTGTTGTCCAGCTTGTTGGAATAGAAACGATATCTTCTTCATGGAATTCTGAACGGAATGGGTAAGCAACACAATAAGTACCCTTAGCCAATTCTTCACGTAATGCATTTCTTTCATCACGGTGAACCACAGTACCTTTTTCCATGAATACATTGCCATTTACATCCACAATGTCATGAGCTAGTGTCATACCTGCCATACGATCGATCGCATTTAATTTTTTACGTAATTTATAACGACCTGCCTTTGTCAAGTCATAACGACGGTGATCAAAGAACTTAGCCTGCATCAAAGTGATTGATCCATCTAATGTAGGGATTTCATCACTTCTTTGGTTTTCATAGAAAGAAAGCAATGCTTCCTGAGTTGTTTTTACTTTATCATTCAATAAAGAATTTTCAATCTCTTCATATTTTCCAAAGAAAGCAGTGTACAACAACAAATACATATTCATGTATTCACGATCTTCCGCATCTGTCGAAACATCCGACCAGTTACGTCCCATTGCACGAAGGAATGTTTCCATCATTGTTGTATCATGAGTATCTTCGTTCACTCCGATATTTAAAGACATACCGATTGCCTTAAATAAAATACTGAATAAAACTTTACGACGACGGTCAATAGAAACATTGATCAAACGTCCATTTGTAGTTTTCTTTTGTTCAGTCATGAATTCCAACCAAGTACCACGACTTGGAATTAATTCACAGCTGAAATTTTGTTTTCCTGTTTTTTCATCATAGCTATCTGCAAAATATGCACCAGGAGAACGAACAATCTGACTAACGATTACACGTTCTGCACCATTGATGATGAATGTACCAGTTTCTGTCATTAAAGGGAAATCCCCTAAATATACTTCTTCGCTTTTTGTTACAACTTCCCCAGTTTCTGAGTCTGTAACTTCCAATTCCATATCAGCATAAAGAGGTGCTGCAAAATTGCATTCTCTATACATTGATTCTTCTGCGTTATATTTTGGTTCTTCAAAATGATAACGAAGGAAATTTAAACGAATGTTTTTTCCATAGTTTTCAATTGGATAGATTTCTTCAAATACTTCTTGGATACCCTGTTGCGTAAACCATTTAAATGAATCTGTCTGGATTTCGACAAGATTAGGTAACTCTAATTTACCACTAACCTTTGAGTAATCTCGGCGGGAAGACTTTTTTCCACACGAGACGATACGATATGCTTTGTTGTTGTCCATGCATGCCATCCTTTCGTTCGAATTTGTACTATACTAGGCAGTTTTCATCTGAAAACTTACACTATTATGCAATTTATTATACTACTAGTAAAACCACCAAATGTCAAGAAAAACTTGACAAAATCATGAAAATGGGTTATAAATATTGCCTATCCCTTTTAAGCACCTGCCCATATTAGGTGCTTTTCTTCTTCATCCATTTTGACAACCCTTTTGATTACGCATACAATATAGAAGTTTAAAGGAGTTTCCAATGAAAAAAATATTAACCCTAATAATAACTTGTTTTTTATCTCTTTCCCTTTCAGGATGTTCAAATTCAAAAAACAATGAAGACATTCTCGCCTTCTTCAACGCGTTAGATAATACATTGAATCTAAAAAGCGCCCAAATCAGTGGTACCCTCGATATGAAAGATTCAAAATTGAATGTTGATGCCCAAATTCTTCAAAAAGAAGATCTACAAGTTGCTAGCAATATTGGACTTGTTGCTGGCAAAAATGTCCAAAATAATTTCTTAAACTTTTATATCAAAGATGGAAAAACCTATTTAAATTCCATGGGCACAAAAACACAAAGTACAGTCGATAAGATTGGACTTAAAAAGAATTCAAAATTAAATGCCTATAATCCCTTCTTAGATTTAACCGACGATGAATTGTGTGAGTTATTTGACTCTTCAAAAAAGGAAAATGATACATACACATTTAAAGTCAACACATCAAAATTAGCCACTCTTCTAGATAACATGGGATCAGTAAAACTAGATAACGCAACACTTGATGCTACGATCAAAAACAAAAAAATATCACACATGATTTTAAGCTTTACAGGTAAACAAACTGTAGATGAAGCAAGTGCAAATATTGATATTTCAATCGAACTTAGCATCAAAAAATTAAACAAGATCAATTTTCCAAATGATTTAGATTCATATACAAAAGAAACTGCAGAAGATTAATTCCTCTGCAGTCTTTTATTTATCCGCCTTTTCTTCAATCTCTTTTTGTTTTTGCATAACCTCATTAATTTTTTCTTGAATTAAATGAGCATATGCATCAGCACCCTCTTCAATCGGATGGATTCCATCCTCTTCTAACAGATCCGTATGTTGAGAAATATAAGAATTCCAATCTATGATTGTTATATTTGAATGTTTCATAGCTAATTCTTGTAAATACTCATTGTTACTAGCTTCCCATTCAACGCCTGGCGCATATACATTAACCCAGAAAATAGACTTATCTGAACCAATCATTTCCAACACTCGTTCAACATTATATTCATCCAAAACTCCATTTGTCCCAAGTGAAATCACAACTGTATTATGAACATTCCCTTGTGACTGATACCAACGTAAAACGTCTGGAGCCTGAGCTATTTGTCGTGAAACAGCTGCATCTATAGTTGCATCTTGATACACTTCTTGAATATTTGTATATGCCGACAACATGACAGAATCACCTAGACAAAACAACTTTTTATTAGATACTTTCTGTGAATTTCCACTTGGACTATAATCCACATTTTTTGCTTTCTCCATCTTTCCGTCTGATTTCACATTCTTTTTCTTATTCTTAATTGCTTTTTCATTTTCTGCAATACGTTTTTGCAATTCAGTCGAATCTACTTCTTTAGAAGTTGCTAAGGCAACAACACCAGTTGCTTGAAATACAAGTCCCACAATTCCACAAGCCAAAACGGCTTTTTGAAATTTAGGTTTAATTCGTTTAAATTTAAATACTTTAAAGAAATAGTTTGACCATACAACTAATGCAATTAATATCACAAATTCAAATAAATACATAATGAAATATTTATTCCAGTTTTTATACTGAAATAAATAAATTACCGGATATTGCCATAAATAAATTTCATAACTATGTTTACCAATCCAATTCAATACAGGTAAATCTAATGAGACAGAACTACATGCTGTTTTCTCAATTAAAAACATAGATAAAACAGTTGTAAGAGCCATCACTAATAAATATACAATTGGCATTTTCCCATCAAATATAAAATAAGAAACACACAATATTCCTATTAATGAAAGTGAAATATAAAAACTCTTTTTTGTTTTCTGTTCATCTTTGTAAATCCACCCTAAAAGCATACCTGCAAACAAAGCATAAATTCGTGTATCTGTTCCATAATATAATCGTGTTATATTGAACTTACACAAATAAAACAATGGCATTAGTAATGCAAATCCTACAGTAACGCCAAGCATTACCTTCAAGGTTCTAGATTTTCCTTTTTTTTCTTCTAGCTTATGCAATCCGAATAATAAAAATGGAAAAATTAAATAAAACTGCATTTCAATAGATAAAAACCAAAGATGTGAGAATGGTGAAGTATTCGCAATTCGAGTAAAATAATCCAAGCTCTGTGAAATCTGCCACCAGTTATTGAAGCCAGCTAGAATACTTAACACCTGTGTTTTCATCCCATGTAAACTATCATTGATTAAAAAGAAATATACTCCTAAAGTTGTAAAAATCATTACTAGTAATGGTGGATACAATCTCTTTATTCTTGAAATATAAAATTTTAAAATAGAAAACTCTTTATTTTCCATTTTTTTCCTATTTGTTATAACCATCAAAAAACCAGTTAAAGCAAAAAACAAAACTACTCCTAAATAACCACCTTTAAACACATTAGGAAACATATGGAATAACGTAATTCCAATAATTGCTACACCACGCAATCCATCCATTCCACTAATTCGATTGCTTTCTTTTTTCATATCTACATATCCCCTTATAAACTTTTTTTGGCAGATAATATTCTATCATATTAGAATCTTAATTTTTATTAAAAAATATATAATTTTACATTATCACTTTTCTAAAAAATACCATATAATATATTAAGGTTCTGAAAGGAAAATGACATGCAAAGTATTAAGACAATTTATAAAATCGGACCAGGACCTAGCAGTTCTCACACCTTCGGTCCGATGATGGCTTCTAAGTATATCAATGAACAGTATCCAGAAGCTACAAATTTCAAAGTTACATTATTTGGATCTTTAGCTCTTACAGGAAAAGGACACCTTACAGATAAGATCATTTTAAAAACATTAGGTGCTAATAAATGCGAAATCATTTTTGATATGAAAACAGCCGTTGAGCATCCAAATACAATGATTATCGAAGTATTTGATCAAGATACAAAAATCGCTGAACATACATTCGTTTCTATTGGTGGTGGAAAAATTGAAATTGATGGTAAAAAAGGCAATGTAGATCCAGAAATTTATCCACACACAAAAATGGATGACATTCAAGTATATTGTAATGAACGTCATTTACGTTTGGACCAGTATATCGATGAAGTAGAAGACTCTGATTTTGATTCCTATATGAATCAAATCTTTAAACAAATGTTAAAAACTGTAAATACTGGATTAAAAAAGACGGGTGTTTTACCAGGAAGCTTAAAAATTGATCGTGTAGCTCACGCCTTACATCAATCTGCACAAAGCTGTGATGACATTCAAGACAAAAACAGCCTATTATTAAGCAGCTATGCCTATGCCGCTAATGAACAAAATGCGAGTGGAGGCATTGTCGTTACAGCACCAACTATGGGAAGCTGCGGCGTACTTCCAAGTCTTGTATATCATTTCTATCATGATCAAAATTATCCTAAAAAGACAATTATCCAAGGATTAAAAGTTGCTGGATTGATTGGCAATTTAATTCAGACAAACGCAACCATTTCAGGAGCCAAAGCCGGATGTCAGGCCGAAGTAGGTGCTGCCTGCTCTATGGGTGCTGCCTTTGTTGCCTATTGTCAGCTTCAAACAAACGAACAAATCGAATGTGCAGCTGAAATTGGATTAGAACACCATTTAGGATTAACATGCGATCCAGTTGGAGGATATGTAATGATTCCTTGTATTGAAAGAAATGCAGTAGCTGCACAAAGAAGCGTAGATGCTGCAAGACTTGCTAAATATTTACGTAATGTAAAAAAGAATCGTGTAAGCTTTGATATGGTTGTTAAAACAATGAATTTAACAGGTAAAAAGCTTCCAATTGAATTAAAAGAAAGTGCACTTGGCGGCTTAGCCGTAGTTGTACCAGAAAAAGCTTAAAGGCCTAATTCATGTGAATTAGACCTTTTTTTCTATTTATCACGAACAAAGCACTCTAATACTTTATAGCCTTTTCGCTCTAAATCTGCTTGTAAATCATCTGGTTCAGTAGTATCACAACGAATAACTAGATTGGCAATTCCACCTTCAAAGGAATACACACCAATATGGTTGATATTCACATTATTCTCAACAAAGATTTGGGATAATTTTCCAATCGCACCAATCTCATCTTTTACTGCAACCGTAATTCTTGAACCGACTTCATCCCATCCAAGAACATTCAAGAAACATTTAAACACGTCATTTTGCGTAACAATTCCTGTTACATCTCCCGATGCATTCGTGACTGGCAAACATCCAATGTTGTTTTTCAACATCTTCTGTGTTGCATATTCCATCAATTCATTTTCATCGACAGAAATGACTTTTTTTACCATCACTGTGCTTACAGTCGTTTTTGACAATAAATAATTTAATTCATATATGCTTAAGCTTGTCGCATTCGTTGTACCCGAATTAGAAATCATACCTTCTGTAATCAATCCAACAAGTTTTCCTTTTTCAACAACAGGAACACGGTGAATCCCCTTTTCCTTCATTAAATCAATGATTTGTGAAATCGTTGCATCTGGTTCAGCACATATAACATTTTTTGTCATATAATCCTTAACTTTAAACATACTTTATTATCCTCCTAGATATGCCTTTTGAACGTCCGGACTTTTCGCTAATTCTTCTCCAGTTCCTGACATTACAACTTTTCCAGTTTCTAAAACATAGGCACGATGCGCAATTGATAAGGCCATCTTAGCATTTTGTTCAACCAATAAAACCGTTGTTCCCGATTTATTGATTTCTTCAATAATATTAAAGATTTCCTTAACTAATATTGGAGCAAGCCCCATACTTGGCTCATCCAGCAATAGTAGTTTAGGCTTAGCCATTAAAGCACGCCCCATAGCTAACATCTGCTGTTCTCCACCAGATAAAGTAGAAGCATCCTGATTCATACGTTCTTTTAAGATAGGAAACTGCTCACAAACCTTTTCATAATCGCGTTTGATTCCATCCTTATCTTTTCGTAAAAAAGCACCCATCATCAAGTTTTCATATACGCTCATTCCTGTAAAAATACGACGACCTTCTGGCACCTGTGTTAAACCCATTTCAACAATATGTTTAGGATTGGCCTTCATAATTGACTCATTTAAGAACATGACATCGCCACTCGTCTTTTTTACAATGCCACTAATTGACTGCATCATTGTTGTTTTTCCTGCACCATTGGCACCAATTAACGCTACGATTTCACCCTCATTTACTTCTAGGCTAATACCTTTTAAAGCTTCAATTACACCATAATGCACATGAAGATCCTTTATCTCTAACATTGCCATATTAGATCTCCTCTCCTAAGTATGCCTTAACAACAAACTCATTTTGTTTAATTTCTTCAGGCGTACCATTCGCTATCATTTTACCATAGTTTAAAACATAAATACGCTCACAAATCTTCATAACCAAAGACATATCATGTTCAATCAGGATTACAGTTAATTTATATTTTTCTCGAATATGATCAATCAATTCCGTCAACTCTTTTGTTTCCTGCGGATTCATACCTGCCGCTGGCTCATCTAAATAAAGAATTTTTGGTTGAATTGCCAAGGCACGAGCAATCTCCAATCTTCTTTGTTTTCCATATGGAAGATTTGTCGCCAATTCATTTCTTAAAGAATACAATCCCACTTCTTTTAATAATTCTTCCGCCTTTTCTTCTACCCACTTTTCTTCTTTATAATATGAAGGTAAACGCAAAATTGCAGCTAATGTTCCATAACGAATATTTTTATGCATTGCAACCTTAACATTTTCTAAGACTGTCATTGATTTAAATAAACGAATATTTTGAAAAGTTCGTGCAACTCCTAGATTTGTGATTTTATAAGGCTTCAATCCACCAATCTGAATACTTTTATCCTGATCCATTAACTCAATCAAGCCACTACTTGGTTCATATACACCTGTCAACAAGTTGAATAATGTTGTTTTGCCCGCACCATTGGGTCCAATCAAACCAATAAGTTCTCCTTCATTGATTGTCATTGATACATTAGAGACTGCACAAAGACCGCCAAAATTCTTTGTCAGATTTTTAACATTTAAAATAGTTTTCATGCAGATTTCTCCTTTCGCTTATCAAATAACTTTTTAAAAGATAATTCCTTAGTTCCTAAGATACCTGTTGGTTTAAAAATCATAATTCCAACTAGTGCCAAACCATAAATAATCATTCGAATTTCTGAGAAGTTTGCCAAAACGACATTGATAATACCAATCGCAACAGCTGCTAAAACACTTGATGTCATAGAGCCCATACCGCCAAATACGACCATAACTAAGATGTCAATTGACTTGTTAAAAGTAAATTGATCCGGTTTGATAACATAAAAATTACATGCGAATAAAGCGCCTGCTAAAGAAGCTAGTAATGCTCCAATCACAAAGGCAATAACCTTATATTTTGTCGTATTGATACCCATTGCCTCACTAGCAATTTCGTCTTCACGAATCGATAAACAAGCTCTTCCTGGAGCGGAATGTGTAAAGTTACAAACAACTAGAATAGAAATAACGGAACATACAAACAACAATGGAAATGTAGTTAATTTAGGAATTCCATTTAATCCGGCCGCTCCATTTGTGATTTCCATATTTTGCACTAGGATACGTACAATTTCCGCAAATCCCAAAGTCGCAATCGCCAAATAATCCCCTTTCAAACGCAATGTTGGAATAGAGACAATCAAAGCTACAATGGTTGAAAGTACAAAGCCAAGCAATACTCCAATAACTAAGCCCGTCATATTTGGCATCATTTTTACCATAATACCAGCACAATAAGCTCCAATACACATAAATCCAGCATGTCCTAATGAAAACTGGCCACATACACCAATAACTAAATTTAACGAAACAGCTAAAATAATATTAATAAAAATATTATACAAAGTAATCGCATAGTAAGATCCAATAATTCCAACTTTCATTAAAATGGTTAGAACTACAAAAGATACAATAGAAAGTAAAAGCCAAGCAAGATTTGCCTTATTCAATAATTCTTTACGCATGACTTACACCTTCTCTCTAACGTTTTTACCTAATAAACCAGCTGGTTTTAAAATCAAAATCAAAATCAATATAATGTAGACAATCGCATCTTTATATAATGAGCTTCCATAAGCAGTAACCATTGTTTCGGCAATCCCAATAAATAAACCACCAATCATAGCACCTGGAATACTTCCAATACCACCAAATACAGCAGCAATAAATGCTTTTAACCCTGGAGTCATCCCCATTAATGGATTAATTGAATTATAGTAGATACCTACTAATACGCCGGCAACACCTGCTAAAGCAGATCCTAATAAGAATGTAAATGAAATTGTTTTATCTACATCGATTCCCATTAAACGAGCTGCATCTTCATCTACACTAACAGCACGCATGGCACGGCCCATTTTTGTTTTTTGAACAATGAACTGTAATACAACCATTAAAACAACGGTAATCACAAAAATATAAACTTGCTGCATCGTAATTGTGACAGGTCCTAAATGAAATGATGCACTTGTTAATAATTTAGGATAAGTTCTTACTTCACTACCCATGATATATTGTGTTGCATACTCCAAGACATAACTTACACCAATTGCTGTAATCAATGCGGTAATTCGAGTCGCATGACGAAGTGGCTTGTATGCGATGCGCTCAATCAATACACCTACAACACCACAAAAAATCATTGAAATTAATAGTGCAGGAATAAACCCTAAACCACAATATGTTGTTATTAGAAATGCACAATAAGCTCCTAACATATAGATATCTCCATGTGCAAAGTTGATCAATTTAATAATTCCATAAACCATGGTATATCCTAAGGCAATCAATGCGTAAATACTTCCTAAGGATAGACCATTGACTAGTTGTTGTAAAAAAGCTGTCATATTAACCTCCTTATTAAAAAAGAGGGGGAATTGTTCCCCCTTTGAACAAAGACTTATTTATTTGGGTCTACTGAAACGGCTTCCGTTTGAACACCATCCACTAAGTTAACAACCAATACAGATTTCTTAGGTGAATGTGTTTTGTCAAAAGTAAATGAACCAGTTAAACCATCAAATTTAGTATCCGCAATTGCCTTTTGTAGATCAGCACCAGTCTTACCTGATTTTTCCAAGGCTTGTAAACCTAAGTTTGTTGCATCGTAAGTTAATGCAGAGAACATATTTGGAGCTTCTCCATATTCTTTAGTATATGCATCTACAAATGCTGTTAAATCATCACTTGCATTGACTGTAGTATAGGCAGTTGAATAGTAGCAGTTATTCAAATTTTCTTTACCTGCAAGTTCTGCTAATTTTTCTGATTCAAAACCATCAGCGCCTAAAATTGTACAATCCATACCAGCTTCACGAGCTTGTTTAATAATTAATCCAGCTTCTGAATAGTAACCAGCAATGAATAATACATCTGCACCTTTATCTTTTACTTTCGTGATGATACCGGCAAAGTCAGTATCTTTAGCGTTATAGCTTTCTGTAGCTACAACTTCTCCACCCAAATCTTCAAATTTTTTTGTAAATACTTTAGTAAGACCCTTTCCATAATCACTAACTTCATTGATAATTACGGCTTTTTTCTTACCTAAGTTTTCATATCCAAATTTAGCCATTGCCTTACCTTGATATGAATCTTCAAAACAAATACGGAATGCATATTCATAAGGAGAATCCCCATTCATTGTTGCATCGACCTGAGTAGCTGATGGTGAAATGACTGGAACTTGGTTTTGATCAGCTACTGGATATGTTGCGATAGAAGCACCTGAAGTTGCAGGTCCAACCACAAAGGCTACCCCATCTTCAGTCATCAATTTTGTAGCAGCTGAAGTAGATTCACTCGCATCTCCTTTATTGTCCATTTTGACAGCTTTAATTTTATATTTTGAATCCTTATTTGCGTTATATTGTTTAATCGCAAGAGAAGCCCCTTTGTACTCCGCTTGACCATAAGAAGCTACAGCACCCGATAATTCATAGTTCAAACCAATTTTGACTGTATCTCCCTCTTTTAATTCTGTACTAGCAGTTCCACTTCCCGAACTACATCCGACTAACATGCTTAATGCGACAGCACTAGAAGCAAATGTTTTTAATAATTTACCTTTCATAATCTATACCTCCCTCGAATTGTACAGATATAATAACGCAAGCGGAAAACGTTTTCAAGCCTTTTTTACATTTTATTACAATTAATTTTACATTTAGTTTTTACATTTTACATCATTTCCAAACTCTTTCTTTACACAAAAAAAATAGCCAAAGTTTTTAAACTCTAGCTATTCAATCAACTATTAATACATTCCCTGAGGCATTGCAGGTGCTGGTTCATCTTTATCGATTTTCGCAACTCCAGCCTCTGTTGTCAAGAACAATGCTGAAATACTTGAAGCATTCATTAATGCATTACGAGTTACCTTTGTAGGATCAATAATTCCTGATTCAATCATATCTACCCATTGACCATTTTTAGCATCAAATCCAACATTTTCACCGGCTTCTTTTTGTCTTTCAACAATTTCTTCACTGTTATATCCAGCATTATCGGCAATCTGTGCGATTGGAGCTAGTAATGCATCAAATACAACCTTGATACCTTTTTGAACATCCACTACATCGGATTTAACTTCATCCTTCAAAGCCACATAAGCCTTAACTAAACAAGCTCCACCACCAACTACAATACCTTCACTAACAGCAGCACGAGTTGAGTTTAATGCATCTTCAATACGTAGTTTCTTTTCTTTTAATTCACTTTCGGTTGCAGCACCCACTTTAATGATCGCAACACCATTTGACAATTTACCTAAACGCTCTGCCATACGTTTCTTATCATAATCACTTGTAGTGTTTTCCATTTGCGCTTCAATTTCGGCTACACGAGCAGCCACTTCTTCTTTACTTCCAGCTCCACCAATCATTGTTGTATTATCTTTTGTGACAACAATCTTTTTAACGGTACCCAAATCAGATAACTGCATATCTTTTAATTCCATATTCAAATCTTTTGAATAGAATTTAGCACCTGTCATAATCGCAATATCTTGCAACATTTCTTTTTGGTTGTCACCAAAGCCTGGAGCTTTAGTCGCAACTACATTGAATGTTCCACGAAGTTTATTTAATGCCAAAGTAGAAACTACTTCATTTTCTAAATCTTCCGCAATAATCAATAGCGCACGATTTGCCTGAACCAATTGTTCAAGTAAAGGCAAGATTTCCTGAATATTTGTGATCTTTTGATCTGTGACTAAAACATAAGCATTTTCCATGGTTGCTTCCATCTTTTCACGATCACTAACCATATATGGAGAAACATAGCCCTTGTCATACTGCATACCTTCACTGATTTCAAGCTCAGTTTCAAATCCCTTAGAATCATCTGTTGAAATCACACCATCGCGTCCAACCTTTTCCATCGCATTCGCAATGATTTGACCAATTTCTTCAGAACCAGACGAAATTGTTGCTACATTGGCAATATCTTTACTGCTTTCTACTTTTTTAGACACAGACAAGATATATTCACTTACAGCCTTAGCTGCTTTTTCGATACCTTCACGCATCAATACTGGATTAGCGCCACGATCGACTTGGCGTAAGCCATTTTCAATCATACTTTGAGCTAAAATGGTAGCTGTTGTTGTTCCATCACCAGCTGTATCATTTGTCTTATTGGCAACTTCATACACCAATTTAGCACCCATGTTTTCAAACTTATCTTCCAATTCAATTTCTTTGGCAATACTTACACCATCATTTGTGATCAATGGTGATCCATATTCCTTTTCAAGAACAACATTACGTCCTTTAGGACCTAAAGTAACACGAACCGCATTTGCTAATGTGTTAACACCTCTTAACATTGATTCGCGAGCATCTTTTGAAAAACGTACTTCTTTAGCCATCATTCATTACCTCCTACTACTTACTAACTGCAATGATATCTTCATCTTTAATAACGATAAATTCTTCATCGTCAACTTTCATTGTAGTTCCTGAATATTCTTTATATAAAACTTTATCACCACAAGCATATCCAGCATCTTTAACGTCAGCTCCAATACTTGCGACAACAGCCAATTTTGACTTTTCTTTACCACTCGTTAAAATAATTCCACTTGCGGTTGTTTTCTCTTCTTTTTCTTTCTTTAATAAAACATAATCATGTAAAGGTTGTAACATAATTCATCCTCCTTTTAGCACTTAACTGTTCTAACTGCTAAATACTATTATACTCATTTTTAGCACTGATGCAACAAGTTTGCTAAAATTTAACAAAAAGAAAATATGGCGAGGATTACTCGCCATATACATGAATTCTATTTATTGCTCTTTCCAATGATAATTGAGCTCTTTTTAGATTCGTATTTGAATCTTTTTTCTCTAAACGCGCCTTAGCACGCTCCATTGATTTTTTTGCACGCTCAAGGTCAATATCCTTTTTACCCTCGATCGCATCAGCTAGAATCATACCTTCGTTTTTATTGAACTGTAAAAAGCCACCAGAAATCGCATAGATTTCTTCTTCATCATTTTCATTCTTTAAAACAAGCTTACAAGGAACTAAAGATGCAAAGATAGGCATGTGATTCGGTAAAATTGTCGTTTCCCCAACAACCGTCTTTACATGAATACTCTTGACTTCCTGCTTTAAATATTCGCCTTTTGGTGTTACTACTTTAAAAGCAATCATGACTATTCACCAGCCATTTTTTTAGCTTTTTCCTGTGCTTCTTCAATTGTTCCAACAAACATAAATGCTTGTTCAGGAAGATCATCAAATTCACCAGCTAGTAAGCGTTCAAAACTACGAATTGTATCTTCCAAAGGTACATATTTTCCTGGAATACCAGAGAATACTTCGGCTACGTTAAATGGTTGAGACAAGAAGTTACGTACACGACGTGCACGGTTTACGATTTTCTTATCTTCTTCACTTAATTCATCCATACCTAAGATGGCAATGATATCTTGTAAATCTTTATATCTCTGTAAAATATTCTGAACACCACGAGCAACCTTATAATGCTTTTCACCAACTACAAGTGGATCCAAGATACGAGAACTAGATTCAAGTGGATCTACGGCTGGATAAATACCTAATGCCGCAATATCACGGTCCAATACTGTCTTTGCATCCAAGTGAGAGAAGGTTGTGGCTGGAGCTGGGTCAGTCAAGTCATCTGCAGGCACATAAATAGCCTGTACAGAAGTGATAGAACCATCCTTTGTTGATGTGATTCTTTCTTGTAACTGTCCCATTTCTGTAGCTAATGTAGGTTGGTATCCAACGGCACTAGGAACACGTCCTAATAAGGCACTTACCTCAGATCCTGCCTGTGTAAAACGGAAGATATTATCAATAAATAACAATACGTCCTGGTGTTCTACATCACGGAAATATTCTGCCATTGTAAGACCTGTTAATCCTACACGCATTCTGGCTCCTGGACTTTCATTCATCTGTCCATAAACCAATACCGTTTTATCTAATACGCCGCTGTCTTTCATCTCGTGATACATATCATTTCCTTCACGAGTTCTTTCTCCAACACCTACTACGACTGATTTTCCACCATGTTCTTTCGCAATATTGTGGATCAATTCCTGAATCAATACGGTTTTACCTACTCCGGCACCACCGAATAATCCAATCTTACCACCCTTAGCGTATGGACATAGTAAGTCGATAACTTTAATACCCGTTTCTAATGGTTCACTAGTTGTACTTTGTTCATCAAATGCAGGTGCTTTTCTATGAATTGGCATAGTATCTGCATCTACATCTCCTAACCCATCAATTGGCTTACCCAATACGTTAAACATACGACCTAATACATTTTCTCCAACAGGAGCTTGAATTGGTTTTCCTGTATCAATGGCATTCATACCACGTACTAAACCATCAGTACTTCCCATCGCAATACAACGTACTCGATCGGCACCAATATCTTGTTCGACTTCTACAATTAGATTTTCTTCATTTGGGCGTTCAATTTCAATTGCCGTTAATAAATCTGGTAAATTATTCTGTGAAAATTGAATATCAACAACCGGACCAATGATCTCAACGACTTTTCCAATATTTTGACTCATGTTTACCCTCCTTTATGAAAGTGCATTTGCACCACCGACAATTTCAGTGATTTCTTGCGTGATTGCACCTTGACGTACACGGTTATATGCAAGTTCAAGATCATTCTGCAATTGATCAGCATTGTCAGTTGCACTCTCCATTGCCATTCTTCGAGAAGCCTGCTCACTTGTTTTACTCTCTAAATAACGAGAGTATAAAATTGATTTTGTCACCATTGGAATCATGTTTTGAAGCATTGTTTCCTTATCTGGTTCAAAAATCATATCTGCATGTAAGCCCGATTTCTTTTCTTCCTGAGGCTTAGAAACAGGTAATACTGTTTCTAAAGTAGGAACGAATGTCAATGTGTTCTTATAGTGCGTATATAAAATTTGAATTTTTGAAATTTCTTTCTTTTCAAACAAGTCTAATGCATCCTGCATACATTTCGATAAAGCATTATATACATCATCCTCGTCAAGATCACTTAAAACATTTTTAACATTATAGTTTCTTTTTGAAATCCATGCACCACCACAATTTCCAATCATTACTACATGATCCTTTTCAGAAAACTCATCCTGTATCATACGATATACATTGGCATTATAGCCTCCACAAAGTCCCATATCACTTGTGATCACAAAGATAAAGCTAGGCTTTCCTTGATTCTCATTCAAATATATTGAATCATTTCCAGCACTACGCAACACCATTGTGAAAAGTTCCTGTAAGCCTTGTGCATAGCTACGGTTTTCTTCCATAATTTGTCTTTGTCTAGTTAATTTACTTGAAGCAATCAGCTGCATTGCTTTTGTGATTTTTTTGGTTGAACTAACGGAACTGATTCGAGCCTGGATTGCCTGTCTACTCTGTGCCATGTTGCGCACCCTTTTCTAGCGCATATTGTTTTGCGTAAGCATCCAAAGCCTTCTTGATATCAGCTTCTAATTCATCGTCAATTGCCTTTTTCATATCGATTTGATCCAATACATAAGGATATTCACGATGTACATACTCTAACATTCCTTGTTCAAATTCACCTACATCTTCTGCTTCAACAGGTTTTAAATATCTATTCTTAGCAGCATATAAAGATAGAACCTGTTCTGGAACGGTTAATGGTGAATATTGTTTTTGAATCAATAATTGCGTTAAGCGTGCACCATGATCCAATACATCCTTTGTGCTTGCATCCAAGTCAGATCCAAATTTCGCAAAAGATTCCATTTCACGGTATTGAGCAAGCTCAAGCTTTAATGAACCAGAAACCTGCTTCATTGCTTTTGTCTGTGCAGCACTACCTACACGACTAACACTTAAACCACTATCTACACTTGGACGAATACCTTCGTTAAACATATCTGTCTTTAAGAAGATCTGTCCATCTGTAATTGAAATTACGTTTGTCGGAATATAGGCAGAAATATCTCCTGCTTGTGTTTCAATAATTGGTAAAGCGGTTAAAGATCCACCACCATAATTCTCATTTAAACGAGCAGCACGCTCTAATAAACGTGAATGTAAGTAGAATACATCTCCAGGATATGCTTCACGTCCAGGAGGACGACGAAGAAGTAATGACAGTGTACGGTAAGCTACGGCATGTTTCGATAAATCATCATAAACAATTAATACGTCTTCTCCGTTTTCCATCCATTCTTCACCCATTGCACAACCTGCATACGGTGCAATGTATTGTAATGGTGCAGCTTCAGAAGCTGTTGCCGCTACGATTGTAGTATATTCCATAGCTCCGTGTTGTTTTAATTTTTCAACGATTTGAGCTACAGTACTTGCCTTTTGACCAATCGCAACATAAATACATTTTACATTTTGACCTTTTTGATTCAAAATCGTATCGATTGCGATAGCCGTTTTTCCTGTTTGACGATCACCAATGATCAACTCACGTTGTCCACGACCAATTGGAATCATAGAGTCAATAATTTTTAAACCAGTTTGTAATGGGACAGAAACACTCTTTCTTGTCATTACACCTGGAGCTACACGTTCCACTGGACGTGTTCTATCTGTTTTGATTTCACCTAAACCATCAATCGGTTGTCCTAATGCATTGACAACACGACCCATCAAACTATCACCAACTGGAACTTCAATGATATGTCCTGTACGTTTTACAACGTCACCCTCTTTGATATCTGAATTATCACCTAGTAATACGACACCTACTTGTTCGTCTTCTAAGTTCATGACCATACCATATACATCGTGAGGGAATAACAACAATTCACTCATCATGGCATTTTTTAATCCATATACCGTTGCGATACCATCACCAACTGTTAGGATAGTACCACTTTCATTCATTTCAAGATCCTGGTCGATACTTTGAATCTGAGCTTTGATTAATTTTGAAATCTCTGCTGGATTTAAACTCATCATATCACCTGCTTATCTATTTATTGCTTCCTTCATTGCATCAATCTTTGCAACGACCGTATTATCCATCACCAAATCATTTGCCTGTACCTTAATACCTGCAATCAAAGATGGATCCACCTGAACCTCAAGCTCAAGTGTTTTATCTAATTTTTTCTCTAACATTTCTTTCAATCTTGATAATTGATCTTCATCAAGTTTTGATGCACTTGTTACTTTAACAATTTCAATCTTATGTTTCTTTCGGTAACACTCTTCATACGCATCACTAATTTTATCAAGATGAGAAAGTTCATTATGCTCATTTAACACAAGCAAGAAACGAAATACAGTTGTGTCTATTTGCGATTCAAAAGCTGTTTGAATGATATCTTTTTTCTTAACACGAGTAATACTTGGATGTGCTAGAATCTTAGACAATTCAGGCACTGAAGTAATCACTTGTGCTACTTGCTTTAATTCATCCATCCATTCAATTTCTTGTTTTGAATCTTTGGCTAATTCAAATAGAGCCTGGGCATAAGGCGTATAATCTACCATTGTTTATCGCCTGCCTGTTCAATAAAGTCTTCCACAAACTGTTTCTGCGTTTCTTCATCCATTTCTTTTTTAATCAACTGACTTGCAGCACTTAAGGCAACATCACTAATTGCTTTTTTCATTTCCTTTTGAGCGTCACGCTTTTGACGTTCAATATCTTCACTCGCGTTTTTCTTAATGCGCAAAGCCTCGTCATTTGCTTCTTTTATAATTTGCTGTTTTTCTTGATCCGCATGTGCTCTAGCTGAAACAAGAATGGTATGAGCTTCTTGCGATACATTACGCAATTTTTCATCATACTTTTCTTTAACATCTTCAGCCTGCTGTTTAATAGCCACTGAAGAATCGATATTTTCTTGAATTAAATCTTGTCGTTTTTGAACTAATGTTAGTAATTTTTCCCAAAAGAATTTTTTGGCAAACATCACAATCAAAAAAGTCGAAATACAAACCAAAACAACATCGGTCAATGAAATTCGCAAATAATTGTCAATATTAAAGTCAATCATTACCGATTCTCCCAATCATTAACCTTTGATGAAAATCAATAAAATCGCAATGATCAAAGCATAGATACCTGTTGTTTCAGCTAAGGCAATACCTAATACCATGATTGACTGGATTTTACTAGCTGCATCTGGGTTACGACCAACACTTTCAGCACCTTTACTAGCTGCAATACCCTGACCAATACCAGGACCTAAACCAGCAATCATCGCAATACCTGCACCTAAGCAAGCCATACCACGTACGAAAAATTCATTAAACATTTTATTTTCCTCCTATTTATTAATCTTCCTGAGCTGCCACCTGCTGTCCTAAGAAGAACGAGCTAAGGGTAAAGAAGATATATGTTTGAATTACACCTGAGAATATATCGAAATACATATGTAAAAATGGCGTTACTAATAAGCCTAATAATCCTACTGGCATCAACATTTTAATTAATGTATACACCAACATAGAAATGATATATCCTGCTAAAATATTACCAAATAAACGCATTGTTAATGAAATAGGCAATGCCAACTCACCAATAACATTTAATGGTGTCAACAAGAACATTGGTTCTGTCAATTCCTTCATACGAGCTAATAATCCACCTTTTTTAATACCATTACCTTGGATCATTAACCACATTGTGACAGCCAAAGTCGCATTAAAACTTACATTGCTCGTTGGATTTTGAAGGCCAATCAAACCAATTAAGTTACTTACAATCATCATCACAGTCAAAGTGCCAAACATTGGAACATATTTCTTCGTTGTTTCCCTTAAGTTATCTTTAATTATGTAAAGCACTAAGTTATACATCTCTTCGCAAATATACACAATCCCCTTGCTCGCTTTAGATGGATCCTGCTGTTCAATCTTCTTCCCTGCAAAATAAAAGAAGAACGCAAAGAACACACAAATTCCAAGCCATACAAGAATGGATTGCTGAATCTGTAGAGAAAACTTTCCGATGTGAATGATAATTGCACTTACATCACTCATGGAAATCCTCCTTTTCTTTTAGTGCATATAAAAGAATAGCTCCCTTATTGCACATAAGCCCAGCTAGAACAGCCAAAATTGGCAATTTCATTAATTGACAAACCACTAGAACAAAGCCATACATAAAATATCTTTTCATATATTCCTGTGTACCCACTTTTTTTCCTGCACCTTCATCAGCCGGGATATTTAAAGCCATTTGAACTATTTTATGATACCCAAATAAACCTGTAGCACAACCTATCCAAACAGCTATAAATACTTGAATCATTTGAGAATGAAAAACAAATGCACAAATCAAGGAACAAATTAAACTTAGAATTATAGTATATTTTTCTATTTTTTTATTCATTTGCTGCATCATTTTACCTCGATTTTTTTATTAATAATATAATGCTCCCTATTATGCTGTACATCAAACCCACAATCACAAACAATGGTGTTGTATGTAACCAACCATCAATATTGTATCCTATTAGGCCAAATATCAGCATGCTTGTGCATAACATTCCCGAAAAAGCGTAAGGTTTCATCAATTACTTCGTACCGAAAATACGATCCCCTGCATCTCCTAAACCAGGAACAATATATCCATGTTCATTTAAATGATCATCTAAAGAAGCTAAATAGATATCTACATCTGGATGCGCTTCTTCAACTGTTTTTACACCCTCCGGTGCACCAACTAAACAAACTAATTTAATATTTGTAGCTCCCTGCTTTTTCACCATATCAATAGCTGCTACACTAGATCCACCTGTAGCCAACATTGGATCCACAACAATTGTGATAGCTTCATCTAAATTTTTTGGATACTTTTCAAAATAAGTATGAGGCTCCAAAGTTTCTTCATCACGATACATACCTACATGTGCAATTTTTGCGGTTGGAATCAAATCCTGAATTCCATTTACCATTCCAAGTCCTGCACGTAGAATTGGAACAATAACCACTTTTTTAGCCAATTCATAGCCAGTGTACTGACAAATTGGAGTTTCAATTTCAACTGGTTTCAACGGCAAATCACGTGTGATTTCATAAACCATTAAACCTCCAATTTCATCTAAGTTTTGACGAAAATCCTTCGTCCCCGTATCTTTTTTTCGCATAACTGTTAGCTTATGCTTAATTAACGGATGATCAATAACTGTTAACATTTAAATTACCTACCTTTATAGACCTAATTATAACATTCTTATCCTCAATAGAAAACACTGAAAGAAATGGATTCCTCCAAAACTTCCAGTGTTATTTTATATAATCATTCTACTTTTTATCATTAAACAATTTTACTCAATTGTCAAAATTTCAAACTGCTTTGCCGCTCTTACATCAATTCCAGAAGGATGTAAGTCCTTTCTTAGTAATACATCTGAAAAAGTATCCAGAGCTAGATCTTGCGTATTCGCCTCTTCACTCAAGTGTGCCAAGACAATATTCTTTGTCTTCGCATTAATCAGAGAAGTTAAGTTCAAACTTGAATCTTCATTATTCAAATGCCCACTATCGCTAAGAATACGCTGCTTTAAAAACATCGGACGCTTTGTCTGCATCAAACGATTAACATCATGATTACTTTCAAAAATATAATAATCTGCATTCGCTATATACGGTTTAATTTGATTCGGCACATACCCTGTATCTGTTACATACACAAGCTTTTCACTATCTGATTCAACCACAAACCCAATCGTATGAGGTGAATCATGAGATAAACCTAAAAATTGTATACTTAAATCATTGATAATCAGCTTTTGATTGGGAATAACATCATGCTTATCTAATGCATCCTTTAAATCACAATAGGAATACACATCCAAATGATTAAAATGCTTTAACTGCGAAACATGATCCGAATGCGCATGACTAATCAAAACCCCATTCGTGTCATCCACCTTGGCATTCACTTTTTTAAAACTTTCCATCAAATACTTTTTGGTTGAACCACAATCAATTAATAATTGTGTATTCTGATGACGAATTAAACAGCTATTGCCTTTTGAGCCACTACACAATAAATCAATGCGCATAAATATCATCTCCTGATGCTTCTAAATTTGTAAAGCGAGATATATTCTTTTCAAAAGCCAATTGAATCTTTCCAATACCACCATTACGATGCTTTGCCAAAGACAAATCAACAACCTCTGTTTCTTCTTGTGATTCCTTATCTTTATCATAATAATTACTACGATATAAGAACATAACAATATCGGCATCCTGTTCAATAGATCCAGACTCACGCAAATCGGATAATTGTGGTTCATGATCTGTTCTTTCTTCAACCTTACGAGAAAGCTGAGAAAGCGCAATAACTGGACATTCCATTTCTTTTGCCAAAATCTTTAGATTACGCGAAATATCACTGACCTCTTGTTGACGAGAATCGGCACGCGTTCCTGTAATCAGCTGCAAGTAGTCAATCACAACTAAAGAAATCGAGCCGTTTTCACTCTTTAATTTACGACACTTCGAAAAAATCTGAGATACCTTGATACTACTTGTATCATCAATATAAATCTTTCTTTCACTCAAATGTGAACCCGCCTCATACAAACGAGACATCTCTTCATTTGTCAGTTTACCACTACGAAGCTTATCCGAATAGACCTGAGATTCAGAACTCATTAAACGCTTCATCATCGAATCACTGGGCATTTCCAGTGAGAATATCGCAACCGCTCCTTCATTACGTTTCGCAACTTGAGCCGCAAAATTTAAAGCCAAGGCACTCTTTCCCATGGCTGGACGAGCCGCAAGAATAATTAGATCTCCACGTTGAAAGCCGTTTGTCATACGATCCAGCAAGACATAACCCGTTTCAATTCCAGTTACACCTTTCATCGTACGAAGCTCTTTTAATTCATTAATAACACGAGTAACAATTTCTTCACTCGATTCAAATTCACTTCCCCTACGATGACGAGTTACATCCATAACTAATCGTTCCGCATCATCTAGTACCGTATCAATATCTTCACCAGATGAATAGCCTTCTTCACTGATTTTATCCGCAACATAAATCAATCTTCTTAGTTGTGCCTTATTCTTAATTGTTTCAATATACGATCTTGATGTCGCACTTGAAATGGCTGAATCTGCCAAACGAATAATATAATCTGCTCCTTGACTCGACTCCAACTGATCGGTTTCCTGTAATCGATTTACGACCGTATTCATATCAATTGGCTGTCCATTTTCATGAACTGTACAAATTGCCTGATAAATCTGCTGATGAGAAGGTAAATAAAATTCTTCTGCATGTAAATCGAGTTCCTGACAATCTTGAATGACTCTTGGATATACCATTAAAGAACCAAGCACAGATTGTTCCAAAGAAACTGCGTTAGGCATTTCACGAGACATATTATGCCTTTTCACTTACATGAACAACAATTTCACCAATCACTTGTCCACGATATAAATCAACAGGAACACGCGTTACCCCTAAAGAGGCAATGGATTGTTCCAATTGAAGTTTTCTTTTATCTACACGAATTCCTTTTTTAGCTAAGGCTTCAACAATTTGTTTACTTGAAACAGAACCAAAAGTAGCACCATTTTTACCTGTACTCAATCTAAACTCTAAAGTAATTCCCTTTAAAGTTTCACTTAAAGCTTCTGCCTCTTTCTTTAATTCTGCTTCATGCTCTGCTCTTTCTTCCATTTGTTGATCTAGAACTTTGGCAGAACCCTTTGTATACGCAATAGCCGATTTATTTTTGAACAAGAAATTTCTTGCATAACCATCGCTTACTTCTACTACATCATCTTTTTTTCCTAATTTACGAATATCTTTAAGCAATATTACTTTCATTTTTCTGTTCCTCCTCAATACACTTTAGAATCATATCCTTCATCTGTTGTACGGATACGTCCTCTCTTTCAACGGCAGCTGCACTAAAATGACCACCACCATTTAATTTTTCCATAATCTTTTGAACATTGTAAGAACCATCACTACGAGCACTTACCGCTACTGCACTAGGATTTGTTCTAACCTTCGCAATTGTAAAGCTAGCCATGCAACCCTTAATCAATAATAATGCCTGCGACACTTGTGCCATCATTGTTTTTTCTAACACTTCATCCTCAATAGCCGCAATCATAAAATGATCATAGTAAGGTCGAGCCTGTTGTATCAACGCATTCTTCATAGAGAAATACAAATAGTCTTCGCACAATGCTTTTTCAGCACGCTTTGTATTAGCTCCCCAATTTTGTAGAGCTGCTGCCGCCTCAAAAGTACGAGCATCTGTATGCATTTTAAATCGATTTGTATCCACTAAAATACCCAAATACATAACAGTAGCCTCCAATTCATAGATTGGAATATGGTTTGGAATATTTTGAAGTAATTCTACAATCAATTCACAAGTTGAACTTGCCGTACTTTCCACATACGTTAATAAAGTGTGCTTTACAAACGTGTCACTACGTCTATGATGATCTATTACTAAAATACGGTTACATTGATCCACAAACTCTTTCGCACTCGAAATAGCCGGAATACCATGATCAGCCATAATCAATAGATCCTTATTGAAGTCCATGGTTGCCATAGCTTCATCTGGTGTAATCAAAGTATGACGTTCCTGCACTACACTTCTAAATGTATTCATTACTTCCTGCAATTGTTCATCTCTAGGTACATCTTTTAATACAATATATACTTCCTTGCCTAACGCATGTACCCAGTTTGATAAGGCAAGACAAGCTCCCATACAGTCAAAATCACTCATGACATGTCCTGCAATATAAACACGATTCGATTCCATAATCGCTTCTTGAATAGATTGAGCCATAATACGCACACGAACCTTTGAACGTGTAGAAGTTGTTTCGGAATTTCCACCCACAAACTGAACGGTTCCTCCACTCGCACGAATAGCTGCCTGATCTCCACCACGGCTTTGTGCTAATTCAATCAATTCGTTGACCATATCATCTAGCACAGTAAAATCATTGGATCCATACGCAAAGGCCATACTCAACGTAATTGATACATCTAACTTATTTGCTTCATCCTTAATTAACTGCAAAATCGTAAAATTTTGTTTACGCACCTCAGTTAATATTTCTTTATTTAAAATAACTAAGAAACGATCTGAACGTAAACGTCTGACAAACATTTTGTTGTCTTTTGCCCAAGTAACTAAAGAAGCTCTTAAATGTGTATTGATTTGGGCCATGATTTCTTCATTTTCATAAGACTGATATTCCATGTAGTTATCCAACTGCAATAAACCAATCACGATTTCGTTATCTAAATACTGCTGGCGCATATTATAGTAATCCGTAATATCCTTCACATACAATATTTGAGCATCTCTTTTACGCGTGATTTCATAAACATGTCCTTCTGACTTTCCAATCACCATATCCACATCATCATCAAATAAAGTACGAATATTACTAATCCAACTTGTTAGTTTATTATTCGTTAATTCAATTCCCTTTTCTTTGAAAAAAGGTGAGGCCCATGTCACAATATATTCTTCATTATAAGTAAGAATACCAACATCTCCAAAATTCAATGCATCCTTCGCATCTTTTCCTAAAACTCTAGAAATATCGACTTCCGTTTTCATCCCATGCTTTTTCAAGGCTGCCCAAAAACCAAAAAAGGCAAAAGTAAATATAAACACTAAGATTAAGGCAACAAACATGAAAATATATTCTTTTTTCACAAACAACAGAATCGATAATATAAGACCTAAAACAAAGCCTGCAGCACATAAACTGCGCCACTTTTCAAACTGCTTCATATAGAAAACCTCTATTCTCTTCTCAACTGCAAAAGACAGTCTAACTCTCCCATCAACATCCACAACATGTTAAGTCCTGGTATAAATGCGCCAAAAATAGAAATAAATGACCATTTCTTTTTTTGGTGCTTCACACATAAACTCATAAAGTAAACAACGCCAAAATATAGTAACAAAGTACAATCTACAAAGAAAATAACTTGTGTAAAATCAACTATCCCCGTTGGACATTCTATCACATTTTGAATTAAAAAGAACCCAATCCAAATGACAATAGAGAAAACGCCTACCCATCTTGGACTTTGTATCTTTGATAAAGGCTGCAGTGGCACAATATCCATATGCATTCGCATACAGATCATTAATGCCACTAAATGTATGCATAAAGCCTGTAAAAGGCCCAACATGCCTATCATAAGATATGTGAATACCTTTAAACTAATGAATGGAATATATTGTGAAATTAAATGGAAATCTTCATAAAAATCAATTCCAAATAATGTACTCCACAATAGAATAATGCATAGGTTCGCTAGAACAGATAGAATAAAACAAAATATAAAATTTGTCATGTTCTTAAAATGCTTAAAAACACCTATTCCATATAAAAAGCCAATCAATAAAGAGGTCCAACTATAAAACCATGTTGTAAATCCTCCGAAAAACATTGTCATCAAGCCCATACAGACGGTTACTAAAGCTCCCATTTTGACTCCACTCATCGCGGTATAAATGAGCACAGGAAAAGCAAAAATCCAAGAAGCACTGGATTCAATCATTAATGCACTTTGTTGATTTAAGAATAATAAAGCTCCATAAATAGCGCAAACCATAGCACCTTTTGTGATTTGTTTCGTTTTAATCATAATAATATTATATAAAAATAAAAAAAAGACTTCAATATATGAAGTCTACAGATTGTTGACAAAAGCCTATACCTTTTCGTAAGGACATAGGTTTTTTATTGTA
>ERZ839767.1070-NODE-1070-length-43928-cov-6.407152_pt1 | contig 43928 bp, 31 predicted proteins | sample MGYA00519879_ERZ839767 | MGnify/ENA primary metagenome ERZ839767 (study PRJEB31850, sample SAMEA3708852) | human gut metagenome | biome: human gut; feature: human-associated habitat; material: faeces | place: China | collected 2014 ... | reverse complement strand
CATTTCCTCATTGCTGAATTTATAGTTCGATGCCATTATTCATCACCCAGATACAGTATAGCATATCTGGTAAGACGGGTAAAGTGTTTTACTAGATTTTAGTATAAACTGTCTTCTGACAACGGAATGGAGAACCTGAATACAGGCAGAAAAGTGCTGATTTGAGATTGCGGCATTTTGCCAGGGGCAAAAACGTCGCACGGAGAAGCTTAGACCCTGTCCAGAATCCGGCCGTCTGTAGAGACAATTACCACGTCCCAGGGGATCAGCTTTCCGCTGTTCAGCAGCGCGTTTTTCACCGCCTGTTCAATGCCGCCGCAGCAGGGAACCTCCATCCGGACAACCGTGATGCTGCGGATGTCGTTGTGCTTCAGAATCTCCGTGAGCTTCTCGGAATAGTCCACGGCGTCCAGCTTGGGGCAGCCTACCAGCGTGATGCGGCCTTTGATGAAATCCTGATGGAAATTGGCATAGGCGTAGGCGGTGCAGTCGGCGGCGACCAGAAGCTTTGCACCGTCAAACCAGGGGGCGTTCACGGGCGCGAGCTTGATCTGCACCGGCCACTGGCGCAGCTGGGACTGCTGGGGCGTTCTGACGTCGCAGGGGGACGCCTCCCGGTGAATGGCTCGCACCGCAGTGCCGGGGCAGCCGCAGGGCAGCTTTTCTCCCTTCTTCGCCTTCGCGGCCAGAACGGCGGCTTCGTCGTAGGCGGCCGCTTCCCGCTCCACAAAGGTGATCGCGCCGGTGGGGCAGGCGGGGAGACAGTCCCCCAGCCCGTCGCAATAGTCGTCCCGCATCAGCTGCGCCTTGCCGTTCACCATGGCGATGGCACCCTCGTGGCACGCCGCCGCGCAGGCGCCGCAGCCGTTGCATTTTTCCCGGTTAATTTCAATAATTCTGCGAATCATAACAAATTCCTCCTGTTTTTTGGGGGAAACTCTGAACAAATCGTCTTCGGCTGGACAGCGGATCTTTTTCCCTAGCCGTGCGGTTTCACAAGCGGGAAATACACAAAGTATTCCTCCGCTTGCGAAGCCTTCGTCTAGGAAAAAATCTCTCGCTGCCAGTTCTTGCCGATTTGTTCAGAGCTTCCCTTGACTTTATAATCAGAGTCTACTATACTATTGCAAAAACGTATGTTGGAATTCCAACAAAGGAGCGGTTATGGAAGCTTATTATGAAATTTTGTCCCGGTGTCCGCTGTTTGCGGGCATTTCCCGGGAGGAAATGCCGGAAATACTGGGCTGCCTGGACAAAAGGGTGGCCGAAATTCCAAAGGGCGACCCGGTGTTTCTGGAGGGGGAGCCTGCCCGGTTTGTGGGGGTGGTGCTGTCCGGCGGAGTGCAGATCGTCCGGGACGACTACTACGGAAGAAGAAGCGTGCTGACGGTGGTTTCTCCCGGCGAGCTGTTTGCGGAGGCCTTCGTCTGCGCGGGAGTGGATGCCCTGCCGGTGAGCGCCTTCGCCTTGCAGAGCAGCACCGTGCTGCTTCTGGATTGCCGGCGGGTGATGACCGGCTGCGGCCACGACTGCCTGTTCCACAGCCGGCTGGTATTCAATCTTTTGCAGGGAATCGCCCGGAAAAATCTGGCGCTGACGGAGAAAATCCGCTGCATGTCCCGGAAAACGACACGGGAGAAGCTGATGGAATTCCTCCTGGATCAGGCGAAGCGCCATGGCAGCGCGGAGTTTACAATTCCCTACGACCGTCAGGCGCTGGCGGATTATCTGGGGGTGGAGCGCAGCGCCATGTCGGCGGAGATCGGGAAGCTGCGGAAGGACGGGTGGATCGAAACCAGCGGCGCGTGGTTCCGGGTGGCGGCTTCTGAGGGGAAATGATTACAAATATGCAACAATATGTGGATTCTGACGGCTTTTTCGACACAAGATGTTGTGGGGGATTATAAAAATTGTATTGACAATTTCTTAAATCGGTCTTATAATACCGAATGGAGAAACACGAGCAGAGGCACTGCGTTCGCAACGGCGGCTTCGTCAGGCGCAGGGCTTAACAAGGGAATGGGGTAATCAGAGGTTTCTGGAAGCCCCGCATTGACCAATACCGTGTGCGTTTAGAAATCTGTCCGTTGGCGAAAGCCAGTCATTGGGGCAACCTGAGAAGGCAGGGCAGATTTTGCTTGAGGCGCGAGTCGGGAGACCTACTGTTTCGTCAGAATGTTGCTTTGGAATGGTCATGGCGATGTTTTGCCCGTTGGTGGAACACGCGGTGACCATTTTTGCGTGGTTTCTCTAGAATTACAACCTAATTCATGTTTCCGTGGCCGGACGGGGCGTTCAGACTGTCCGGCTGAACAAGAGAACGGGGTGCAAGTCCCCACGCTGCCGGCACTGTAAGTGTCGAGACGGCCTGCCGTTGGTGAAAGCCAGTCATTGGAGCATTCCGAGAAGGCAGACAGGTCAGTCGCTCGAGACACAAGTCAGGAGACCTACGGAAACCTTTGGAATCTCTGAATAAATCGTCTTCGGCTGAGAGCGGATCTTTTTCCCCATCCGTGCAGTTCCAAAAGCGGGAAATATTGCGCAGCCGTTGCCAGCGCAAGCTGGCTTACGGATGCGGCATACCCCTTGCGGGTACATACAGTATTCCTCCGCTTTTGGAACCTTCGTCTGGTGAAAAATCTCTCGCTCACAGCTCTTGCCGATTTAATCAGAGCTTCCATATCGCGGCCGCTTTGCCCCGGAGATTGGGCGGAAGCGGCGGCTTGCGGCGCAGAAAAACGGCTGCGGCGGTCTATTGCTTTGGACTGCCGCGGCCGTTTCCATTTATTATGAAGTGTAGAAAAGGTGTATCATGCCGACGCCAAGCAGAAATGCGATTTACGACGCGACCATCCGCAGAATGACCGTAAGCGCTCTGGAAGAAACGGAGAACCGCTTCGCCGGGGAACACGCCGGGGACACGGAGCAGCAGCTTGCCGATTATCTCCGCAGGTGCGCCCGGGAGCTGGGACACACGCCCTGGCCGCGGGAAATTCCGGGCGGCATGACCGTGCAGGCGCGCTTCGGAAGCTGGGAGCTGTCCGTGGCAAAGGCGGGGCTGCCCTTGCCTGAGCATCCCGACCAACCGGATAAATTCCGGCGTGTCCGGGAGGAGACCCGGCACCAGAGAGATCTTTACCGCCAGAAGAAAGCCCGGAAACGGGAGCGGGCGAAGGAGCGCATGAAGGCACAGGAAGAAAAAAGAAGGAAAAACCGTCCATCCGGTATTACCTGATTCGCGTAACCCCCTTGCGCGAATCTGTAGTAATATAGTGAGCTGTTTTGATTGCCCAAGGAACAGCTTATCCTCCCTTAATACCGCCGCCGGAGCAGAGGCGGCGGTATTAAGAAAGATAGACCATCCGCCGGGTTTCCGGCGGTGCAGATAGAAATCCGGCTTATTTTGTGGCAAATGCGCGACCGACCGGAAACGGGAGACACGTATTCTTGTTCGGCTGAACAAGGGAATCCGGTGCAAAACCGGAACACGGCGGGCAGACCCGCCGTGCTGTAAGCACGGAGCCGACTTCCTTTCCGCGAAAGCGGGTCATTGGGGAAACCTGAGAAGGCGGGAAGCGGCGTGGGGCGATTTCGTCCGAACGTGTTAGTCAGAAGACCTACAAACTGTGCGCGAGGGAAGCTCTGATTAAATCGGCAAGGACTGGCAGCGAGAGATTTTTCTCTAGCCGAAGGGTTCAAAAGTGGAGAAATACTGTATGTATTTCCCGCTTTTGAAACCGCACGGATAGAGAAAAAGATCCGCTGTCCAGCCGCAGACGATTTATTCAGAGTTTCCCAGGAAAGGCGCGCAGCATAAGCAGAAAGCCCTGGCAGCGGTAAACCCGACGTGCCGGAGCTGGCCGGAATGAATTCCGCTTTACGCCTGCGGGCGTTGCAATACCATATAATGAGGAGGTTTATTTATGAAGAGAAGACTACTGGCATTCCTGCTGGCGTTTGTGATGACGTTCAGCCTTGTGCCGGTAAACACGTTTGCTGCGGAGAGCAGCAGTACGGAAGTCACCGCATCGGCTGAGGCCGTTAAGACCGAAGGGGCGAAAACGACGGTCGAACCGGCTGCGCTGCTTGCGGACGACGGGGCACCTGTCGCAGAGCAGGCAGAGGAGAATATCGTCTACACCGCCAGCCTTGCGAAAAATGCGGGTGAAAAGGACAACCTGGCCGTAGGCGATTCCTTCGGTCATGCCTACACCTTCAGCGCCAGCGGCACGGCTGATGTCGAATCGTTCTGGGGAACCTTCCGGTTTAACCCCGAGACGACGGAGTTCTTTTGGATTCAGGATCCAGGAATCGGGGTGGAAGTGGATGCCGAGCAGGGGATTCTGCGCGTCGGCGGCAACAGCGGCACACTTAACGCCGGGGACTATTCCTTTGACGTTCAGTTCAAAACCAAGGCACTTGGTGATGCGACGGTTACCCTGGAGTCTTTTAAGGTAAACGACGTAAATTACCTGAGCAATCCCATTGCAGTGACCAGAACCGTGGGCTGCAACGTCAGCTGGACGGAGGACGCCGCCTACACCGTCACCGGCGAGAAGCTCGTGGCTGTCGGCAGTAACTACAGCTTCACCGTAGCTGCCAACGAAGGCTATGACGCCACTAACATGGTCGTCAAAGTCAACGGCAATGAGGTTGCCGGCACCGACGGCAGCTACACCGTTGAGAATGTTTCCTCCGACCTGGCCATCACTGTTGAGGGCGTGACCGAAGTCGTTCAGGAGACGGCCGGCCTTTCCGTTCTGAAATTCGGCGACACAAGCACCGAGTCCAAGGCAAAGATGTTCCAGTTAGTCCCAGCCTTCGATCCGGCGGTCAAGGAATACACTGTGCTCGTGCCGGACAACTCCAATATGTTCTACGCTTGGGCGACCCGGGCTGACGACAGAAGCGGCAGCACGACCATCACGGCAAAGTGGGTAAACCTCAACGTCGATACCGAGAAGACACAGATTCTGACCTCCGGCAAAGCTGGCGGCCAGAATCTGGCAGGCTTTGCACCCACCGGCACGAAGGTCAACACTATGACCGTCGAGGTCGTGGACGGCGACTTCACCGACACCTACAAGCTTACCTCTGTCCGCGTTGCGCCGAGCCTGACCGCGCTGTCTCTGGACGGCGTCCGGTTCGCGGAGAGCTTCTCCGCCACCAAGACGGCTTACACCGCGACTACCACCGCCGAGAGCGTTACCGTTGCGGCGACGCCCCGTGACGAAAGCTACACCGTCACCGTCAACGGCAGCAGCGATACCACCGTTCCGCTGACCGTCGGCGAGAATGAGATCGAAGTGGTCGTCACCAACCCTGGCGGCTACACCAATACCTACACCATTACCGTTACCAGAGTGGGCTCCGTCGAGGTCGGCTTCACCGTTGACCCCGCCGACGCCAAGGTAACTGTCTGGGATTCCAACAAGGACAGAGTTGCTCCCACGGATGGCAAGTACACCGTCATGTCCGGCGCCGAGTACACTTACCTTGTACAGAAGGACGGCTATGTCAGCCAGAAGAGCAGCTTCAAGTTCAGCGAGAGCAGCACCATCGACATTACTCTGGCTGAGGCCACGGAGAACCCGAACCTCGACAGGAGCATCACTGCCGAGTGGGGCAACTTCCGCAACGGCAACGATAACCTGGGCATCACCAACGCCAAGACCCCCTACGCTCCTGAGGACACGGAGCTTCTGTGGGCTGTGAAGCACGGCACCGGCTGGGCGGCTGCCCCCGGTTCCCCCATCATGGTCGATGGCGACATCTACACCTACTCCGGAAGCACCATCCGCCGTCTCAACAGCATGACCGGCGAGACGGTGACCGAAGGCACCATGGTCGGCTCCTCCAACTTCTCCATCGTACCCATGACCTACGGCGACGGCATGGTCTTCGTCGGCCTGTCCGACGGCCGTATTCAGGCGTTCAACGCCAAGACACTGGAATCGCTGTGGGTCTACACCGACGAGCTGGGCGGACAGCCCAACTGCCCCATCACCTACAAGGACGGCTACATCTACGCGGGCTTCTGGAACAGCGAGGCCAGAAACGCCAACTTCGCCTGCATCAATACCATTGACGAAGATCACGCCTCCGCTACCGAGGTCAAGTACGCCAGCTGGACTTACACCAGAGCGGGCGGCTTCTACTGGGCGGGCGCCTACGTCACCGACAAGCTTGCCATCGTCGGCACCGATGACGGCGCAGGCGGTTACGACACCAACGGCGCCGCACTGCTGGTCTTCGACCGCTTCACCGGAGAGAAGCTCGACACCCACGAGGGTATCCGCGGCGACATTCGCTCCAACGTTTCCCATGATCCCCAGTCCGACCGGGTGTTCTTTACCACCAAGGGCGGCATTCTGGGCAACGCCAAGATCGACTGGGACACCGGTAAGATTCTGGACTACAAGGAAGCCGTTATCTCTGACGCCAACGGCAACACCTATGCCATGTCCACCTGCACGCCCTCCGTGTATAACGGAAGAATTTACATCGGCGTTTCCGGAACCAGCCAGTTCGGCGCCAACAGCGGCCACGCCATTGCAGTCTATGACCTGAACGGCGACGGCTCCATGACCAAGGCATATGCCTATGGCATCATCGGCTATCCCCAGACCTCTGCCATGGTCACCACGGCCTACGCGGGCGAGGACGGCTATGTCTACATCTATCTGCCTTACAACTATACCCCCGGTGGTATCTCCGTTCTGAAGGACAGACCGGGACAGACCGCGCCTCTGACCACCACCAATTCCGGCTACAGCGAGGTCTTCACCCCTGCCGCCCCCCTGGCGCAGTACTGCATCTGCTCCACCATCGCCGACCAGTACGGCACCCTCTATTATAAGAATGACTCCTGCTATATGATGGCGATCACCTCCAAGATCGAATCTCTGGAGATCACCCAGTATCCCACCATCACCGAGAATGAGGACGGCACTCTGACGGTTGACGGCCTGAAGGCCGTTACCAAGCTGAGAAACGGCGAGGAGCGGGACGTTTCCAAGTATGTCTCCGTCACCAAGAACGAGCAGACCGGCGGCTACACCGTGTCCTACACCTACGGCTTTGACAACGAGAACTACGGCCTGAAGACCGTGACCGCTGAGATTGCCGACTACACCGTCACCATCCCCACGGGCGAGGGCTACACCATCACCGGTGAGAAGACCGCCAAGGGCGGCAAGGATTACACCTTTAAGCTGGAGCTTGACTACCGCTACGAGGCGGGGGAGGACTTTGCCGTGCAGGTCAACGGCGAGACCGTCACCGGCGAGAAGGGCGTCTACACCGTCAAGAATGTTTCTACCGATCTGGTCATCACCGTCAAGGGTGTGAAGGAGAAGGTTCTGAAGCCTGTCACGGTCTACTTCTCCTTCTCTCATGATGATACGTTCGAGTCCTGCAACGAATCCGGCGAAACCATGGCACTGAAGGAGGTCACCGTTCCTTACTTCGACCTGGAGCTGTATGGCCTTGAGGACTTCTACTTCGCCTCCGAGAATTACGGCCCCGCCAGCGGCGATCCCACCGGCGGCCCCGGCAGCGCTCTGGACCCCGGCACCAAGGAATTCGCTTACGGCAAGGTCACCATGTTCCATCTGTTCATCTATGCCACCGAGGTTTACTATCTGGGCATTGATCCTGCGGATGCGGGCAAGGGCTACCTGAAGGACAACGGTCTTGGCAGCAGCATCTTCAACGTCACCGGTTCCACCGGCTCCACCTTCCTGCAGGAAATCTGGAACTACGATCTGAACCTGAACTACTATCTGAACTATGAGTATCCTCTGGCCGGTCCCGGCTGGGGCAGCACCTCCGATCAGATTCTGCTCCGTGACGGCGACATCGTCACCCTCGGCCACTTCTCCGACTGGAGCTTCTTCAATGATACCACCAGCATCTTTAATTACATCGTAGCCGACAAGATGGATCCCGTTCAGGGCGACAAGATCAAGCTGGAGCTGTACCATGCGGGCGCTGACATGTATGGTACTTACAACACTGCCCACACTCTCATCGACTACAGCCCCAGTGTTTACTGCACGCCTGTCAACGATATCGGTTCCGGCGATGTGACCACATGGCAGTATGTGGGAGATGCGGAAGCCGACGGCAGCCTGGTCGTGGATACCAGCACCCTGGCTCCCGGCGAGTATATCTTTGCTCTGGCCGGCCAGCCCGGTAAGGAAAACCCCGGCGCCATCTGCTCCACCCCCGGCGGCGTGCGTGTGACCATCCATGAGAAGCCCGTCGTAAAGGGCGACATCGACGGCGACGGTAAGGTCAATGCACTCGACGTGAGCGCACTGTACAGCGCGATTTTCTCCGGCGAGGAGCTGGACGCCGCTGTAGCCGACATCAACGGCGACGGAAAGATCAATGTGCTTGACGTATCTGCTCTGTATGCGCTTGTTATGAACAATGGCTGATGCGTAGCGTGTTTGCCGGTTGGAATATCCCATTTTGACCGGCAAACACCCCTTTCTAACAGCACTTACTCCAAAGCAAAAAGGACAACTTCTGACAGGAGGATGTTATGAAAATTTTTAAGAAATCCATGAGCCTGCTCCTCGCGGTTCTCCTGATTCTCAGCCTGACGGTCACCGCCTTCGCTGAGGAAACCACGGCGACCCTGGGCGTAACGGCCAGCAAGACCGACCTGACCGTCGGCGACGAGTTCAGCGTTTATCTGAACGCAAGCGACGACATTACCGGAATCTTTACATTCCAGATGGATTTGTGCTACGACAAGGAAATGTTCGAGGTCGTGAGCATTAACACGCAGTTTAACAGTAAAAATAACGTTGAGCAGAGTAAAATTCGCTTTGGCACCCTGGACATGACCAGCAAGACCGTGATGGCCAAAGGGCAGTTCGCCGAAGTGAAGTTCAGGGTTTTGAAGGCCGGCAGCTATCGCTTCCAGCTGACGGAATGCATAATCGGCGGCATGGACATGGAGACCTACACGGACTACACGATCATGAACGTCGACACCGCCCCCGGCGTTGCGGACGTGACCGCCGCGGAAGCCCCCGCATTCACCGGCTACGCAGTCTCCGCCTCCGAGGACAAGACCGTCGCCGTGGGCGAAAATGCCGAGGTCAAGGTCGCCGTTTCCAACAGCGACAGCGCTGTCACTGCCTACAACGCCTATGATCTGACCATGACCTACGACACCGACAAGCTGACCTACGTCTCCTGCACCGCCGCCGACACTCACGCAGTCGTGACGGAGGACGCAGGCACCATCCGTGTGATCGGCTTCGGCGATGACAAGAATCTGGACACCCCCGCCGCTACCCTGACCTTCCAGGCAAAGGGCGTGGGTGATGCGGAGGTGAAGCTCACCGCCGCCAAGGTGGATATCGGCTCTCAGGCCGTCGGCAACGACGCCCCTGCGGCTACCGTTTTGGACGACACCACCGTGATCAAGGTGACCGGCTACACCGTCACTCTGGGCGAGGGTCTGACCGGTGCATCCACCGTGGCTCCCGGCGCGAACTACACCTTCACCGCTACCGACGCGGACAACTACGACTACGTCATCTCCGCCACCATGGGCGGCGAGACCACCACTGCCAACGACAACGGCGATGGCACCTACACCATCCCCAATGTCACCGGCAATCTGGTGATCAATGCCGCCATGACGCCCAAGAGCTACAATGTCACCGTGGAAGGCACCGGCGCAGGCGATGTGACCGCTGCCGATAAGGCCACTTACAACACCGACTACACCTTCACCGTGACCGAGGACGGCAACTATACCTATAACACCACCGTGACCGTGGGCGGCAAGGCCTACACGTTGGGTACTCCTGAGAATGGCAAGTACACCATCCCCGGCACCGACATCAAGGGCGACATTGTGATCAGCGTCACCAAGACCGTGAAGCCCTCCTCCGTGGTTTCCGTCACCAAGCCCGATTACGTGAAGGGCAACGATACCGCTACCAAGGGTCAGGATTACGATTTCACCGTCGAAAAGGAAGACGGCTACGATTACTCCGAGCCTACCGTCAAGGTCGGCGGCGTGGATGTGACCGATAAGCTGGTCAAGAAGGAGAATGGCAGCTACACCATCCCCGGCTCCACCATCACCGGCAACATCACCATCGAAGTGACCAAGACCGCAGCCGTCACCGTGGACGTTACCGAGTACATCACTCTGAACGGCAAGGTCATGTACCTGGTGACCGCTTCCGGCACTCTCCCCGAGGGTCAGGTTGCCAAGTACGACGGCATGAGCATGTTCTTCTCCGAGAAGTACAACGCATACGCTTATCTGGTTATCTCTGCGGATAATCTGGAGGCTGTGAAGGCGGAAGCCGCCGCAAAGGTCAAGGTCGCGGAAGGCACCGCCGCCGGAACCGTGGACTACAGCGGCGACGTGAACGGCACCAAGGTGATCGACGTCAACGACGCTCAGCTGACCTACGATATGTACAACACCAAGTACAGCAGCTTCGATGTTGTCTCCATGCTGAAGTTCCTGAATGCCGATGTGAGCGGCGACAAGACGGTCAATGTTTCCGACGCTACCGCTATCGTGAACCTCATCAAGTAATTCCCCAAACCAAACGCCTCCCCCGCTTCACGGCGGGGGAGGCCAGACCGCAGAATTCGGAGGGTCACAGGTGTCCCTATGGAAAGTGGGGACAGCTGTGAATTTCCGACACCTTTGCCGTAGGATGTGATTTTATGAAAAAGAGAGTTTTATCTGGTCTGATTGCTTTTGTAATGCTTTTGTCCGCCCTGCCCATGGGAGTTTATGCCGCGGAAACGCGCTATTCGGTCGCCGCTTCGCCGGATCAGACTACGGATGTTGGGAAGACCGTCAGCATGAGCGTGTCCGTCTCCGGGGGAAAGTACAATGCCTACGATCTGGCACTGACCTATGACACCGCGCGGCTGACCTATGTGTCCGGTCAGGCGGCGGATAAAGGGGCTTCGGTAACCGAAAAGAGCGGAAGCATCCGTGTCATCGGCTACGGCGCGGATAAGTCCGCTTCCACGGCGGCGGTAACGCTGACTTTCCGGACAAAAGCGGCGGGGACGGCGGAGGTCAGGATTTCCTCGGCGAAAATCGACGCCGGCGCGAACGCCCCGACCAAGGACGCGCCTGCGGCCAAGATCAACAGAAGAACCACTAAGTTTACCATCCAGCCGGGGTACACCGTGACGCTGGAGGATGGTCTGACCGCCGACAGCCTGAGCGCGGCGGCAGGAGAGGATTACACCTTCCGGGCGACAGACCCGCTTCACTATGACTACAAGCCCTCGGCGAAAGTAGGCGGCAAGGACGTCACGGTGAAGGACAACGGCGACGGCACCTACACCATCCCCGGCGACAAAATCACCGGAAATATCACGGTCAAGGCAAACAGAACCCCCAAGAGCTATAAGGTAACATTCAAGGGGGAAGACCTGTCCGGCGAAAATTCCGCGACCTACAACACGCCCTACCATTTCAAGCTGGGGAGGAAGGCCGGATACAGCTACGTTCTGCGCATGACCATCGGCGGGAAAAGCTACACCGGCTACAAGGCGGAGAATGGCGGCTATGTAATCCCGGGCGCGGACATTACGGGCGATATCGTCATCACCGCCCTGAAAAACAAGATCAACTCCGGAAGCGGCGGCAGTAGCGGCGGAAGCTCTGCCAAATATGTGTCGGTGAGCTTCATCGGCTCCGGCGCGGGAGACGCATCGGGAAAGACAAGCACCCGCCGGGGCGCGGAGTACACATTCCGCGTAAGCCGCAAGGACGGTACCCCTTATGACGTATCCGCCAGTGTCAACGGCGTTACCGTCAAATGCACTTACGACAGCAAAAAGGACATTTACCGCATTCCCGGCAGCGCGGTCACGGGAGATATCACCGTCACCGTCACAAAGGGCGCTCCGGTGGAGGTCAGCACATACGTCACGCTGGACAATCAGAGCATGTACCTTGTGATTTACACCGGCAATGTGGAGGACGGGCATGTCCCCATGTACGACGGACAGAACATGTACTGGTCAAAGGCCTACAACGCCTATGCCTGGCTGGTGATCTCCTCCGCCGACGAAAAAGAGATCGTGGAGACTGCCCGGAACAGTATCACCATCGGAGAGGGAAAGGCCGCTGCCACCGTCGATTACTCCGGCAACGTGGATCTCAGCGGGCGTATTGATGTGGACGACGTGCATCTTGCCCACGACGTGTACAACGCGAGATACACGCTGGTAAGCCTGATGATGCACAAATTCCTGAACGGCGACGTCAATGGTGACCGGAAGGTGGACATCAAGGATTCGGTGTGGATTGTTAACCGCATTCTCCGGGAAAAGTAAGGAGCGTGACATATGAAGAAGATCATCAGCATTGTTTTGGCTGTCGCGCTGATATTCGTGCTGGCTGTGACGGCGATGGCGGCGGAGATCGCGGAATGCACCGTGTCCGCCGATTCCGTGACGGCGGGGAAGACCGTGACCGTACCCGTCAGGATCACCGGGAACCGGGGCTTTACCAATTTCGGCATTGCCCTGGATTACGACCGGGAGCAGCTGGAGCTGCTGAGCATCCAGACGGAGGCGGGAGAAACACCCTACCTCTGCGGCGCTGTGGCCGCCGGGAATACCCAGTGGGCAGGCGCGGATGAGAAAACCTATGGCTATGTGACGGCGGCTTTGGAAGAGGCCGTGACGGAGGACGGAATCTTGTTTACGGCCACGTTCCAGGTCAGTGAGGACTTTTCCGGCACTGCGGCGGTACAGCCGGTAGTGCAGTATATGCGCAGCAACAAACGGCTGCTGTCCGTGTTTGACGCCATCCCCGTTACGACCGTGAGCGGAACCGTATCGACGGCGCTGGTGGGCGATTACGACCGAAACGGAAAGGTAAACGTGGCTGACGTCATGGGACTGTTCAGCGCGATCATGAACGGAAAGTCTTTCTCGGCAGACGATTATAGCCGGGTGGATGTCAATCAGGACGGCAGAATCAACGTGGCCGATGTGATGGCGATTTACGCAATTGTAATGAACGGTCGGTGACGACCAACCCTACAGAAAAGGAGCAGAATATGATGAAAAGAGTGCTGGCTTGTTTACTCACCGTGATGCTTTTCCTGACTTGTGTTCCCGCGGCTCTGGCGGCGGACAACTCCCGGGACTTTTTCTTCCAGCTGTCCGTGGACGGCAGTGACAAGAAGGAGGTTCAGCCCGGGGATATCATTCAGGTGGATTTTAACCTGAACAGAACCGACAGCGCGGACGCCTACACCATGTACGGTATGCAGAACGAAATCCGCTACGACAGCAATTTCTTCCAGCTGGTGGAGGGCAGCGCCCTGCTGAGCAACGGAATTTCCACCACGGATATCGGCCTGCGGGACAATTACCGGGAATTTTACATGAACTTCGTGTCCCTGTCCGGCGGCGAAACGTGGGAAGCCAAGCGCCTGGTTGGCTCCTTCAAGCTGAAGGTGATCGCCACGTCCGGCGTGTCCAAGATCACGAATCAGGACTATCTGGTCTCTACCAAAGACGGAACCGGGGAATATAAGGCCTCCTGTCAGGACGTGACCGTCATCATTTCCACCGACTGCACGGTCACCTTCGAGCCGAACGGCGGCACGGCGGTTCCCGGTCAGACCGTCCGGTACGGCGAGACCGTGGAGCGGCCGGACAATCCCACCCGGGAGGGCTACCACCTGGTGGGCTGGTATTCGGACATTGACCTGCAAAATCCCTGGGATTTTGACGCCGATACCGTACAGGGCAATATGACCCTGTACGCAAAATGGGAGAAGGGCGACGCGCCTGAGACGGACGGCGACGGTACCGGCAGCGGCCTGTGGTGGCTGCTGGGTCTGGGCTTGCCCGGTCTGCTGCTTCTGCTCCTGCTGCTTCTGCTGCTGGGCAGAAAGACGGTTCACTTCGAGACCGGCTGTGACAGCAAGGTGAAGGATCAGAAGGTGAAGAAGGGCAATCTGGTGACGCGCCCCGAGCAGCCGATGCGGCCGGGCAGAGCCTTTGCCGGATGGTTTGCAGACGAGAGCTGCACCAAGCGCTGGGATTTTGACAACGACAAGGTTGAAGACAGTATGACACTCTACGCAAAGTGGCTGTAAGATCATGCGCCCCCACCCGGATTTTCCGGGTGGGGTATGCGTGCATTCATACGGATGTGCTTGAATGCGGGCAAATTCCGATGGCAAAGGGAACGGCAGTATGGATTGGAATTCGTTTATTCAAAGCAAATATCTGCGGGGCGGACTGTGCGCTTTGCTGATCGCCGCGATTCTGCTGGGACTGTGGCTTCCGGGAACGGGGCTGAAGGAAGCCCAACCGGACGACCCCCTGCAAGGGGAGAGCGTCCGGGAAATCACGGCTCTGAAGCTGGGGGAAAACGGGCAGCAGCTGAATACCGTTTCGGTTCCCGACGGCGGGCAGTCAGGACCCACGGAACCCCGTCCGGAAGAGAACCGGCCTGATTCTGCCCCGGACGACGGAGACGACGGTCAGGAGAATGGAAATCAGGGCGCCGACGGCGGGGAAGTTTCTCCCTCGGAGCTGTCGCTGGTCTTGACCTGGAACGCAAAGGGCATTGCCTGTGCCGCGGGCAACACGCAGGCGTTTTCCGTAAGCAGCTATGAGCTGAACGAGGACTTGTTCCGGTTTCGCGTAAACCTGACCGGAACACAGGCGCAGGACGCAAAGATCGTGGGCGGCGTTTCCGTCGCCGAATCCACCCAAACGGCGAAGGAGCTGACCTGGCCGAGGGGGTCGCTGCCCATGGCACCGGCGGCGGGAACGGACAAGGAGGTCTACGAGGTTTCCTTCACAGTCAGAACCCCGGAGCGGGACGTGTTTTTCCGGTATAAAATTACGTATCAGAAGCTCCCGGATGTACAGCTTTCCTTTACATGGCAGGGAACCGGAAACCACAAAGGCACACTGCTCTGCCTGCCGGGCGGCAGCGTTGCGGATAAAATCAAGAACAATCAGCTGGCGGGGAGCTGGATAGGCTACGAGATGAAATTGGTCGGCGCGGACGCCGAGAGCGCCGGCGCGAGAATTATGAGCGCCAGCTATACCTCCGATGCGGCCTCCGGGAGCGGCAAGCTAAATTGGCGGGATAGACAGGGTCGGCTGGAGGTGAAGATGCCGGAGGGGGAAACCTCCAATACCTATCGGATTTCGGTTTCCGCCCTTGCAAACGGGCATACGGCTCACTTTGAAGTCATTCTGCATTTTGGAAATGATGTAACGCTGCAAATGCGCTATATCCTCGATGACGGCAGCGAAAGAAAGGTTTTCTGCCAGAATAAGCAGTCGAAAACGGCGGATACCGTGTATGACGACCAGCTGACCGGGGGGAATCTGCCATACGAAATGTCCATTGTCGGCTCCGATGCCGACAGCGCTAAGATCACTTCCGTCAAATGCACTCAGCCCGGACACAAAAATAAAACCCTGACCCTTGGGACATCGGACGCGGTTCAGCTTTACCTGAATGGCGGAAAAACCGGTCAGAATAATTTCACGATCGAAGCAAAAGACGATTCGGGAAATCAGTATACCTTCAAAATCAACGTTCCCTACAAGCACAAGGGAACGAACAGCATAGAAATCCTTTTGAACCTCAAGGATCAGGATGAAATTCCCAACGAAGTCATAACCAATCTGAAGGTATCCGCATACGGAAGAGATGCGGCAGGAAATGCGGTCAGCATTCCGGCAAAGGGGACGAGTGAATTTATTCAGGTTACGCTGGACGGAATTGAGGTCACGGATCCTACCTCCTCCGGGGACGCCTGGGAGTACGGCCTGTTTCCGTCTAATCCGGAGACGGGGGACAAAAAGGAACATGCCCTCTATGTTTACGCCGAGGACGCTTACGGCAACTGGGGGAAAGCGGAGCTGACGCTGAATGGTTTCCGTGTCGAACCCGGACAGAAGATCGGAGACGCTACGATACTCGTGGACATGACGGTGCTGGGACTTGGCGTTACCGACCCCATCCATTATGAAGTTCTGGCGGACGAGCCGATTTCCTACGTGGTTGCCAAGGCAATCATGGGAATGGACACCGGCGAACCCTTCGGCGCGGCAACAAAAGGGACGCTTCACTGGCGGGGCGACTATGGCGGGACGCTGGACACTGGTTTCTATCTGCGGAGTTTGAATACCGACTATCACGCAGATGCACTGGAAGATGCGGTCTGGCCGGGAAGCACGGAAGAGGAAGTGCTGGATGCCATCGACGCCCGGTTCGTCGCGGGGACTGGTCTTGCAGTTTTGTGGCGCTGCCTGTACCGCAACGGACTGAACAAAAGCGCCGGCTCCGGCAGCACCTTCGGCGAGTTCGATTATACCAGCGGCTCCGGGTGGATGTACTCGATAGGCGGCAGCTATTACCCGGGTCAGTCCATGTCTGCGGTGCGTCTGAGGGACGGAGATGTGCTGACGCTGCGCTACACTCTGGCCTACGGGTGGGACATCGGCGGCGGCAGCGACAATTACGGCAATGTTGTGGGATACTGTGTCGAAGGGCGCAACGGCACAATTGATGTTAACCATCGATGGGAAACCGCAGAAGACCCGGATGGCTCCATCCGCTACGTGTGCCGCTGCTGCGGCATGGTTCAGAACTGCCCCCATGTGCATATGACCTACAAGGATTTGGAGGACGGAACCCATATTCTGCTCTGCGAGGATTGTCAGGCGGCCATCGGCGACCCGCTCCCCCACAACTGGACATACGCCGCCGGGGACACGGAGGACAACCACGTCTGCGCGGAGTGCGGCGCGACGGAGCAGCATTTCTGGAAGGAAGTGGAAGGCACCAACACCGCCACCTGCACCGAGCCGGGGGTCAGAATCGTCAAGTGCAGCATCTGCGGCATGGAAAAGGAAGAAGAAGCCGAAGCGAAGGGGCACACGCTGGACAATCGCTGGAACCACACGGCGCTGGAGCACTATCAGAAATGCTCGACCTGCGGCGAGGAATTTGACCGCGGAAATCATGAGTACACATATAGTGAGGACTGGGACGAGTATGAGTGCCGTATCTGCCATGTGCTCCACGAAGAAATCTGCGGCGGCGCCCTGACGATTCAGGAAGCCACCTGCCAGAAAATCGTGTACCACTGTGACAGCTGCGGCTATGACATGACGAAGCCCGGAACCTTCGACGAATACCATAACTACGTGGACGGCATCTGCCAATATTGTGGCGCAGAAGACCCCAATCATGTGCCGCATGAACACGCCTACCACGAGACGCAACGGGTTGAGCCAACCTGCACGGAGGACGGCTACATCCAGCACACCTGCGACTGCGGGGACACCTACAGGGAACCCCTCCCGGCTACAGGCCACACCTGGGGCGAATGGTCGCCCGCGGGAGACGGGAAGGAAGTCCGCTATTGCGATGCCTGCGGCGCGGAGGACTATCGGACAAGCGAAGAGGACACATACAGCGTACAGATGCTCTTTTTGCACTGGCTTTTCCCAAGAATGCATTAAAAATAGGGGGAATCACAATGAATGAGAAAATTCCTGAAATCCTACAGCAGATCGAAACGGTGGTTGTGGGCAAAAACGAAATTGTCGAGAAAATCCTGATGGCGATCCTGGCAGGCGGCCATGTGCTGATGGAGGACGTCCCCGGCGTGGGCAAGACCACCACCGCCATGACCTTTGCCAAGGTGCTGGGACTGGACACGAAGCGTGTTCAGTTCACCTCCGACACCGTCCCCTCGGATATCATCGGCTACTCGGTCTACGAGAAGGAAAGCGGGAGCTTCGTCTATAAGCCCGGCGCGGTGATGACCAATCTGCTCCTGGCCGACGAGATCAACCGTACCTCCAGCAAGACCCAGTCCGCGCTGCTGGAAGCCATGGAGGAGCTGCATGTGACGGTGGACGGTCAGACCTATGATTTGCCCCAGCCCTTTGTGGTGCTGGCCACCGAAAACCCTGTGGGTTCCGCGGGAACGCAGCTGCTGCCGCCATCCCAGCTGGATCGGTTCATGATCAAGATCAGCATGGGCTACCCCGATTTTGAAAGCCAGATCAGCATTTTAAGGGACAGGCACACGGAAAACCCCCTGAACTGGGTGGCGCCGGTGATCGACCGGGAGCAGCTGCAAGCGCTGATTCAGGAGGCGGCGAAGGCGGAAATTCAGGATATCGTTTATGAATACGTCACCCGCTTGACCCAGGCCAGCCGGGAGCATCCCATGGTGCAGCTGGGCGTCAGCCCCCGGGGCGCGCTGGCAGTGTGCCGGATGGCGAAGGCCTACGCTTACTTAGACGGCCGGGATTTTGTCATCCCGGAGGATGTGGCTGCCGTATTCCCGGATGTGTGCTGCCACCGTCTGGTGCTGACCACCAAGGCAAGAATGATGGAGGAACGGCCGGAGACGGTTATCGCCGCTATCCTGGATTCCGTGAAGATGCCGGTGGTGAAACAATAAACGGAAGCAGGTACTGCTTATGATCGCAATGAAATTGGGCTGGGCGGTGCTGGAGGGCATCTGCGTCTGGCTTATCCTGTATTATGGGAGCGGCGGGGCGTTGGCTCTGGGGGCGATGCTGCTGATTCTGCCCCTGGGCAGCCTCCCGGTTCACCTTCGCCTGAGAAAACGCCTTCGGGTTCGGGTGGAAGCGCCCGCCGTGGCGCGGAAAGGGGACGAGGGCGGCGTCACGGTCTGGCTGGAAAATCCCACGCTGCTGCCCGCCCTGCGGATCCGCTGCCGGGTGACCGCCCGGAACCAGCTGAACGGCGAGAGCTGCACCCAACATGTCATGACCTGGGCGTTCCCGAAAGGGCAGCGGCGCGCGTCCCTGCGCTTGGGAAGCGAATACTGCGGACGCATCCGGATTTCCGTGGAGCAGGTGAAGCTCTATGACTGCTTCGGCCTGATCGGCGTTCCCTGCGGCTGTACCGGAGAAGCCCATATGACGGTGCAGCCGGACACCTTCCCCATTCGGGTGAATCTGATTCCCAACCCCGACAGCCAGGAGGACAGCGACAGCTATTCTCAGGAGCGACCCGGCGCCGACCTGACGGAGACCTTCCAGATCCGGGAATACGTTCCCGGCGACAGCATCCGGCAGATCCACTGGAAGCTCAGCGGCAAATTCGACCGGCTGATCGTCCGGGATCCGGCGCTGCCCATCACCCGCAATGTGCTGGTGTTCTGGGAGAGAACGGGGCAGTCCGGCAATGTCAGACGCATTGACGCCCAGGCGGAAACGGTGGTGTCCGTGTGCCGGAGCCTGGCGGACGGCGGCGTCCAGTTCATGCTGGGATGGAACGATACGGAGGGCAACGTCTGCGTCCTGCATGAGATCTGCGCCATGGAGGATTTGGTCGGCGTCATCCCCAGTCTGCTGCGTGCCGCGGGACGGAAGGATGGTGTGGGCGGCGCGTCCCTGCTGGTGCAGACCCGGCCGGACGCCCTGTGCGGGCATATGGTGTACATCGGGGAGGAACCCTGCGCCGATGTATTGCAGATGCAGCGGCTGGGACATGTCACCGCGCTGCTCTGCGGGGAGTCACCCTTGGAGGGGAGCATTCCCTTCGACGTGGGGCGGTATCGGGAGCAATTAGGAGAAATTGACGTGTAAGGGAGGCGAAAGCCTTGACCTCAAAAATAAAACAGGGGATGCACCTGCGCCAACCTGAGAGTTCGTCGGACGGCGGGTGGGTGCTCCGGATGCTGGCGGCGATGCTGGCCTGCGGGGCGCTGCTGTTTGCCCTTGCGGCGGTGGCGGGATTCCGGACGGGAAATCTGCTGCCCATCCTGCTGACGGCGGGCGGGTACGTGTGCATCGCTTACGGCGTGACAATCCGGTTCCGGAAGCAGCGATGGTTTTTCCCGGCGGCGTTGGCCGTTCTGTTTCTGCTGGTTATGATTTTCAGGCAGCAGGTGCTGGAGGGCTATCGCCTGTTCTGGAACCAGATGCGCAATACCTATACCGCCGGAACGGGCTGGGTGCTTCCCAAGTGGGAGACGCAGCTTCCTGCGGAAAAAAGCGGGCTGTGCCTGACGCTGTTTGCCGTGACGGCGGCCAGCGCCGCCGCGCTGATTTGCTGCCGGCTGAGCAGCCATGCCCCGGTCGCGCTGGCGGCGGTGCTGCCCGCCGCCGCTTTGGTGGGAATGGCGGTTTTCAAGACAAATCAGGTGCTTCCCGGATTGACCGCGTTGGCGGCGGCTGCGCTGATTCTCATCTACAGCGGATGGCAGAGCCGGGAAGCGGCGTTCCCGGTCACAGCCGGTTGGGTTCTCTGCGGAATCGCGGCGGGACTGCTGCTGTTAGGTGCGTCGGTTCCCGGCGTGCAAGGCTGGACGCAGAAGATCGGCGAAAACAGCCGCAAGGCGATTCACACTTACCGCTATGAGACGGAAAACACCGTACTGCCCGAGGGAGACTTCACGGATTATCGGAAGCCGGAGGGCACCCGGCCGGGGCTGGAAGTGACCATGTCGAACCCGGAGACCCTGTATCTCCGGGGATTCACCGGGGCTGCGCTGGAGGGCGACATCTGGAAAACGGTAGATTCCGCCGTTTTGGCGCAAAATCAGGAACTTTTATACTGGCTGAACGAAAACGCCTTCCACCCGGCGGCGCAGTATGCGTCGGCCGCTGCCGGAACGGACGGAAAAACGGGCAGCGTTTTCATTGAAAATATCGGCGCGTGCAGCGCTTACCAATATGTTCCCTTTTCCCTGCGGGACACGGGAAATCTGCCGACGGAGAACCTGAAAGAGGACAGCCTTTCCTCCGACGGGGAGAGAACATACCGGTACTCCGTGATAACCGGCGGCGGGAACGGAATCGAACAGACCCTGGCGTATCTGCAAACCTCCGATGATGCCCAAGTTCTGCAATTCCGGAGGGCGGAAAGCGCCTACCGAAGCTTTGTGTACCGCAATTATCTTCAGGTTCCGGAAAGCGTGACCCAGCTGCTGGGGGCGTATTGGGACGAAACTGCGGCGGACTACGGCTCCCGGGAAAACCTGACCCTGCTCCAGGCACAGACATGCACGCTGAACTTCCTGAACCGGTGCTTCCCGGAGGAGGGAACGCCGGAGGATATGGAGCTGCCCCTGACCGCGGCGAAGGGGACGCGCTTCCAGTATGCCACGGTGGCGGTTATGACCCTGCGTTATTTTGGAATCCCGGCGCGGTACGCCGAAGGGTACGTCATTTCGGAAGAAATGGCCGCCGCTGCCAAGGCGAACGAACCGCTGACCGTGGACAGCAGCTGTGCCCGGGGGTGGGCGGAGGTCTATCAGGACGGAATCGGCTGGATTCCCATGGAGCTGACCCCCGGACTAGGGGAAGTGCCAGAACAGAAGCCGGAGGAAACCCCAAATGAGGGGGATTCGGACAGTGCCGAATCGGAGACCCAGCCGGAGGAGACGACCCCGGGGGAGGATCCCTCCGAGAACCCCGAGCCGGACGGCGGCACCGTGACAAAAATTACCAAAACTGTGCTGCTGGGCGCACTTTGGGTGCTTCTGGCTGTGCTACTGCTGCTCCTGCTTCTGATCTTCAGAAGAAAGCTGCTTCGCAAGCGCAGAGAGCGGAAATATCAGCTGGAAAACGTCAACGAAGCCGTTTCCTGGATTTTCGCGGATGCGGCGGCGCTGCTGGAAAAGCTGGGTCTGCGCAGAGGAAACGGCTCCATGCGGGGGCTGCTGGAACCGGCGAGACGGCGGTTTGGCGACGATTACGCGTCGGCGCTGGAAGAGGCCATCCGCCTGAATGACCTCGCCCTGTTCAGCAGCCACGCGCTCACCCAGGCGCAAAGAGCGTCGGCGCTGAAATTCTACGCCGATACCCGGGGGAGCCTAAAAAAGAATGTTAAATGGTACCGCCGGGTGTGGATAAAATGGGTTCAGTGCCTATACTAGGAGGAAAAGGAATGAAACAGAATTTGAGAAAGCGCCTTGCGTGCCTGCTGCTTTCCGCGCTGCTGCTCATCGGCTGTCTGCCGGTGACGGCTCTCGCAGCGGAAAACGGATTTATTCTCGTGGCGGAGGCCGGGGGAAAGCTGGTCATCGCGCCGGAGTACGTTTCCTACACGGCGGGGCAGACCGCTGCCCAGGCGCTGAGCGCTAGCGGACACACCTTCACGGGGCTGGATACAGGCATGATCTCCGCCATCGACGGCGTAACGGGCAACTTTACCCGCAGTGACGAAAACGGCAATTACGATCTGTCCGTCAGCGCGGCGTCCATCGGCTATCTGCGCTTCAGCGAGGATATGGACAGCAAGCCCGGCGACGGACTGAAGCAGCTGATGACCGCCATGGCGGACTACAAGAAAAAGGACAGCGACGTCCAGGCGGCCGCCAAAAAGGAATACGGCACCGCCCGGGATCTGTTCGTGGGCATCAACGGCGAGTCCGCCAAGACCCTTGCGGCAAGCTTGAATGACGCGGTCAAAAACTATGAAAACTCTCTCACCGGCCAGCGTTACCCGGTTCGCTTCACGGATGGGTCGGCGGCGTACTCCGACGCCAACTACCCCGGCGTGTCTATTGCGGCGGAAAATGCCTACGGAAAGCAGTGGACGGACGAGGGCGACGGCGTGCTGGAGCTGCCCAAGGGCGACTATACCTTCCGCGTCGAGCAGTCGGGACTGCGGTTCGGGGGCAAAATCACGGTCAGCGCCGCCGGGGCGGTGTCGGGAAAATTGCCTCAGTCGGAATGGCTGATTACCGACACCTTCCGCCTCTCCGGAAGCTACGGCGGGGAGACCAACAAGGATAACAAATTCACGGACGAAGAATGGCAGCTGGGGGACTGGTCTGACAGGGAAGTGACCGTTCCGGTGCCGGACACCTTTACCGGCTCGGTCTACACCTACGCGGAGTATGATACCGGTCTGCTGGCAGAGGTTCCGACTCTGACCGCCATTTATTCCCTGGCAAGCACCGGCGAGCGGATGGAAAAGGCGCTTGCGTTTGCGTCCCTGACCAGCGGCGCTTACAGCGTGCTGGCGCGGGGCGCGGTGGGCAGCACCGTCATTTACCGGCTCACCAGCCAGGGCGAGGACGGCTATACCTATTCTCAGGACTACAAGGTCAATTTCGCCCGAGTCCCCACCCTGGTTTCCATCCGGGTGACAGACCAGAAGGGCGTAGATCAGGCGGCCTCCGTCCCCTTCACGCCGGAGACCGTGGCGTATCCCTATAAGGTTCTGGACACGGTCACGGCGGTCACCGTCACGGGGCAGCCCCTGGAAAAGGACTATACCGTAACGGTGGACGGTCAGAACGCGGCAAACGGCGTGACGGTGCCTGTTTCCGGCGAGACGGTTATCCCGGTGACGGTTTCCGCCAACGGCTATTCCAGCACCTATACCCTGACCATTCAGCCGGGGCAGGGCAAGAGCCTATCCTTCCTGTCGGAGCGTTCCGTGACCGTTGAGGTGGTCAACAGCAACGGCGTGGTGATGCCCTACGTGACCCACCGGGAGTCCGCGACCCAGAATCGATACCGGTACACCCTGGTTCCCGGAGAGACCTACCGCTATGTTGCGACCCGGGGTACGTATTACCACATTACGGACGATTTTTCCCTTGAGGAAGTGGCCGACAGCACCATCACCGTGGATTTCAGCTCCATGAGCGATTGGCTGACAAGTCTGGCCTACGGGAAAAAAGCCGGTGCGGCCTCCAAAAATTCCCTGAAAACCGACGCTTCCTTCACCCCGGAGAATCACAGCTACAGGGTTTCCTATGAGGATATGGAGCATATGGTCTACGCCTGGGCGGCGACCGGGGAGAAAAATGTCAGCATTCAGGCAATTTATAATCAGGTATTCAGCGGCAGCCTGTACCACGGAAAGGAAAAAACCGTTGATCTGATTCCCGGCGCAGCTTCCGGCACCCAGCTGAACCGCCTGCTGATGAAGGAAAACCCCGTTTCGGGTACGGTCACCCTTCGGTTGACAAAGGTAGAAAACGGTATTACATTTTACCAGGACTATCTGACAAAATTCACCCGGACGCTGACGCTGAAGGACATAACCGCCAGCTGCGACGGCGCGGCCGCGACCCTGACGAGGGAGGACGGAACCACAGGCTTCGCCCCCGGCGTCAAATCCTATTCCGTGACGGTCTCCATGGCGGCGCAGAATCTGGAGCTGGGGCTTTCCCGCTATGCGGATAACACCTGCTACGGCGAAGAGGATGTGGGCTACCGCGTCAAGGTGGACGGCACGGATGTGACCGCCGAAGGCATTGCGGTCATCCCTCTGGACGGTACCATCAACACCCAGACCGTCAGGGTCACGGTGGAAAACGACAAGGCTCCGGACGGTATCGGAACCTATACCCTGAACATTCTGAAATCTCCCCCGGTGAAAGTGACCTTCACTACCGAACCGGCGGATGCGCTGCTGCACATACGCAGCGTTCTCACCGGCGAGCAGCAGCTGCCGGAGAACGGGGGGCATTATCTTCTCTGCGAGGGCAGCAGCTACAGCTATGCGCTGACAAAATACGGCTACGAGGCCGTGTCCGGCACCCTGACCGTGACCCGGGACGATGTCGGGGCGCTGGTGATTTCCAACGGTACGGAGGTTTACCCCGTCACCGAAACGGAGGACGGCGGCGCGGCCGTCATCGCCTGGTCGCTGAATCAGGCGGCGTCCAATCCCGCCATCGACCCGTATATCCCGGCTCAGTGGGCGGATTTCCGCGGCTCGGATACCAACAACGGCGTCACCGATGCCCCGATTCCCACGGCGGCGCAGGACGGTACCCTGTACTGGGCAAACCAGCTGGGCGTGGGATTTGACTCGGACGCCGTGGGCAGCCCGATTCTGGTGGACGGAGATATCATCACCTACGCCGGCGACAAAATCTACCGCGTTGACACCGTAAGCGGCGAAATTAAGGCAAAGGCGGCCATGGATCACAAATCCAGCTTCTCCATCACCCCGCCGGTTTACGCGGACGGCATGGTCTTCGTGGCGCTGTCCGGCGGTACGGTGCAGGCCTTCAACGCATCCACGCTGGAATCCCTCTGGATTTACACGGACAAGCTTGGCGGACAGCCAAACTGCCCGCTGACGGTGAAAAACGGCTATCTCTACACCGGCTTCTGGAACAGCGAGACCGGCAGCGCAAACTTCGTCTGCCTGTCCGTCACCGATGAAGACCCGGCGCAGTCCGGGGAAAGCAAGTGCGCCTCCTGGTACTATACCGGCAAGGGCGGCTTCTACTGGGCAGGCGCTTACGTGGCCGACGACTTCCTGCTGGTGGGAACGGACGACGGCGGAAACGGCTACACCAGCCAGACCTCCCGGCTGCTGCTTCTGGACCCCGCGACGGGCGAGCTGCTGGACAGCTGGGACGGCCTGAACGCGGATATCCGCAGTACGGTGGTTTATGACGCCGGGACGGACGCCTACTATTTCACCTCCAAGGGCGGCACCTTCTATTCCGTTCAGGTATCCGGCGACCGGAAGCTGATGAATAAATGGAGCGTGAATCTGGTAAACGGCGTTGGCGGCGTTCCCATGAGTACGTCCACCCCCGTGGTCTATGGCGGCAGAGCCTACCTGGGCGTTTCCGGCGCGGGACAGTTCAGCTCGTACTCCGGCCACAACATTACGGTGATCGACGTCATCGAAAGAAGGATTGTCTATCGTGTCGATACCCAGGGCTACCCCCAGACCAGCGGCCTGCTGACCACGGCCTACGAGCAGGAAAGCGGCTGTGTATACGTCTATTTCTTCGACAACATGACCCCCGGCAAGCTGCGGGTTCTGCGGGACAGAGCCGGGCAGACAACGCCGGACTACGTTACGACAGAGGGCGGCCGCACGACGGCTTACGTGCTGTTCACCCCCACCGGCGATCAGGCGCAGTACGCCATTTGCAGCCCCATCACCGACGAATACGGCACGGTCTACTTCAAGAATGACTCGGCGCGGCTGATGGCCTATGGAAGCGCCATCGAGCGCCTTGAGATCACCCAGCAGCCCACGAAGACCACGTATGGGGAAGGGGAGACCTTCGACCCCGCCGGAATGGTCGTCACTGCGGTCTACGCCAACGGAAAGACGAGAGACGTTACGGCTTATGTGACGTATAAGCGTGAGCCGCTGGACGCTGGCGACGGGGAATTTGCCGTTTCCTTCCCCTATGTCATGTACCACAACGAAGAAAACGGAACGGAAATGACCTCCGGCGTGGAGACGATGATACCTGTCGCCACGCTGAACCTGACCGTGGGAGACGGACTTCCCGGCGACGTCAACGGCGACGGCAAGGTGGATCAGGCCGACGCCCGGATGATTCTGGACTATGAAGCGAAGCGCCTTGATACAGAACTTTCTTTGAAGACGGCGGACGTCAGCGGCGACGGCGTCATTGACAGTAACGACGCCGTGCTGATTCTCCAGTATGCCGCAGGAACTCTGAAGGAGTTCCCGGCGGCTGCCCCGAAGGAAACGGAAGATTCGGGAAGCACTGATCAGATCGCAGTCGAGGACACAGGACTTCCCAAAGAATAGGAGCATAGATTATGAATCAAAAATGGATCGCCCTTTTGCTGGCGCTTATCTTGGCGCTGTCTGTCTGCGGCTGTGCCGCGGACAAGTCGCAGACGGAGGCTGCCGAAACGACTGCGGCTGTGGAAACCCGGACGGCCGCGGGGCAAAGTACGGTAACGGACGAGGAACTGACACAGACTGCCCAATGGCTGATGGAGCAGATCCCGCAGCCAACCTACGGCTCCGTGGGGGGCGAGTGGGCAGTGTTCGGTCTGGCGCGCTCCGGCGTTGCGGTGCCGAAGGAATATTTTGAAAGCTACGGCGAAAACGTGGCGGCCTACACGGCGGAACACGGCGGCGTACTCCACGCGAAAAAATACACGGAGTATTCCCGGGTGATTCTGGCGTGGACGGCGCTGGGGCGGGACGCCGCGGACGTTGGCGGGTTCAATCTGCTCATTCCTCTGGCAGACTTTGACCAGACGGTATTTCAGGGAATCAACGGCCCCATTTTCGCGCTGCTGGCGCTGGACAGCGGGGCGTATGACATCCCGGAAAACACTGCCGGAACCACCCAGGCCACGCGAGACAGGTATGTAGATTACATTCTGGGCGCGGAGCTTCCCGACGGCGGCTGGTCGTTTGCGGGGGGCGACCCGGAGACGGATATCACGGCCATGGCGCTACAAGCCCTGGCCAAATACCGCGACCGGAAGGATGTGTCCGAGGCAGTGGAGCGGGGACTGACCGTCCTGTCTCAGCAGCAGGAGGAAAACGGCGGCTTTGTCGCCTACGATTCAGAGAGCAGCGAGTCTATTGCCCAGGTGATCGTGGCGCTGACGGAGCTGGGCGTCAGCCTGACCGATTCCCGGTTCGTCAAGGGCGGGAACACGCTGGTGAGCAGACTCCTGGAATTCCGGACGGAGAACGGCGCGTTCCGGCATATCCCCGACGGGGAGGAAGACGTAATGGCGACGGAGCAGGGCTTCTATGCCCTCGTGGCGGTGAGCCGAGCGGAGCAGGGAAAATCCACCCTGTATACCATGACAGAGACGTAAAAACAGCTTCGCAGGGAGAAACAGCGTATGAAGAAAAAGCAGCTTGCAAATATCGTGATGGTTCTGCTGATCGTCGTGATTGCCGTGACCGGCCTTCTGACGGCGTTTCTCCTGCGGGGCGGGGAAGACAACAATCTTGGAAGCCTGTACAAAATTACGGAGATTCCGGACAATGCCCTCATCACCCCGGGGCAGGAGGGGAACGTCTGCACCGTCACCATCGTCTGCGACACGATTCTGGACAATCTGGACGCGCTGGATAAGGAAAAAGCACCCTATGTCCCGAAAGACGGGGTGATTCTGCCCAAAACCCGGGTTTCCTTCACCCGGGGCGACAGCGCCTTTGACGTGCTGCAAAGGGTAAGCACGGCGGCGGATATCCAGCTGGAATCCAGCTGGACGCCTATGTACGGCAGCAGCTATGTTGAGGGCATCAACCATTTATACGAGTTCGACTGCGGCAAAGAATCCGGCTGGATGTACAAGGTAAACGGCCGGTTCCCCAATTACGGCTGCTCGGCCTATGCGGTGGAAAACGGGGACGACATCGTCTGGTGCTACACCTGCAAAGGCTACGGCAAGGACGTGGGAAGCACATGGATGGCAGCTGAGGATGGTGCGGAATGACGGAGGACGAACATGGGCTTTGAAAGCTGTCATCCGGCGGTGAATTTCCTTTTCTTCGCCGCCGCGCTGTACGGGGCGGTGCGCTTCGACCATCCGGTGTTTCTGGCGATCGCCTATGTCAGCGCCTTTGCCTACAGCGTCAGGCGCTGCGGAAAACGGGCGGTGGCTGTTAACCTGTTCTTTATACCGCTGATTCTGGTGTTTGGGCTGTACTATAGCTCCTATCACCACTTCGGCGTTACGGTGCTGCGGCAGAATTTCATCGGCAACAATCTGACGGTGGAAAGCTTTGTCTACGGTCTGGTCACGGGACTGCGGTTTGCGATATTGTGCATGTGGCTGGAGGTCATATTCCGCGTAGTGACTTCGGACAAAGTAGGGTACCTGTTCGGAAGAATCAGCCCGCGCTTGTCGCTTTTCCTTACGATTCTTCTGCGCTTCATTCCCAGAGTCGGCCGGGAGGCAAGAAAAATCAACCTCGCCCGGAAGGGCATCGGCCGGGGGAGCAATCAGGGTAGTCTTTTCCGGCGGCTTGCCAATTGCCTGGGGATATTCTCCATGCTGGTTACCTGGATGATCTCCGCACTGGTGCTGGAATCCGACGCCATGCGTTCCCGGGGCAGTCTGCTTCGGGGGCGGACGGCGTTTTCCGTCTACCGCTTCGATAACCGGGACAGGGCGTTTGCGATCGCCCTGTTTTCCGGCATCACCCTGACCGCCATGGGGGCGATTCTGGGGGCAACGACGATGTTCTACAATCCCCGGATTGTATGGAAGCCCCTGGAAAATGTAAGCGCATTGACCGCCGTCGGCTACGCCGCGCTGTGTCTGCTGCCCATGGGGCTGGAATGCTGGACGGAGTACCGGTTTCAAAGGGCAAGACGCAAAGTATAATGTTCGGGAGCCATCACATTTCCATGTGATGGCTCCCGTTTGTTATTTCTCGTCGCAAACCTGAAAAATGTAGAATTTCAGGTAGTAGGAATCCTCGGCGTCCCACAAAATGGGGTGATCCGGCGCCTGGGTGCGGTATTCCACCTGCCGCAGACGCTTGTGGACGTTCCGGGCGGCCTGACCGATGGTCTGGGTGAACAGTTCGTAGTCCACAAAATGGGAACAGGAGCAGGTGGCGAGGAAGCCGCCGTCCTTAATGAGCTTCATTGCCCGGAGGTTGATCTCCCGGTAGCCCGTCACCGCCTTTTTCACGGAGGCGCGGGATTTGGTGAAGGCCGGAGGATCGAGAATCACAAGGTCAAATTTCTGCCCCTTGGCTTCCAGCTCCGGCAGCAGCGCAAACACATCCGCGCAGAGAAATTCCACCCGGTCGGAAAGACCGTTGAGGGCGGCGTTTTCCCGGGCCTGTGCCACACCCAGCTCCGAAGCGTCCACCCCCAGCACATGGCGCGCCCCGGCAAGACCCGCGTTCAGAGCAAAGGAGCCGGTGTGGGTGAAGCAGTCCAGCACCTCCGCGCCGGGACACAGCGGCCAGATGGCCTTGCGGTTGTATTTTTGGTCGAGGAAAAAGCCGGTTTTCTGCCCTTCTGCCACGTCTACGAAATATTTAACGCCGTTTTCCACGATTTCCACCTTGGTGTCAAAGGGGTCGGACAGGAAGCCCTTGACCCGGGGCATTCCCTCCTGCTCCCGTACTTTGGCGTCGGAGCGCTCATAAATACCCCGGATGGAAATGCCATCCTTTGCCATCAGTTCTGTCAGAGTTTGCAAAATAAAGGACTTGTACCGATCCATGCCCAGCGCCAGAGACTGCACCACCAGCACGTCGGAGAACTTGTCCACCACCAGACCGGGCAGGAAATCCGCCTCGCCGAAAATCACCCGGCAGCTGCCGGTATCCACCACCTTTTTCCGGTATTCCCAGGCATTTTCCACCCGCGTTCTGAGAAAAGCCTCGTCGATTTCCTGATTCCGGTTCCGGGTCAGCATCCGCACCCGGAGCTTGGAGCGGCGGTTTAAGAAGCCCTTGCCCAGACAGAAACCGTTGTAGTCGTGGACGGAGACCACGTCTCCGTCCAGCGGCTCGCCCTCGACGCGCTCCACCTCGTTGTCATATACCCAGGGGCCGCCCGCCTTCATGCTGCGACCCTTGCCCTTTTTCAAGTACACCCCGCCGTTTTCCATTGCGTTTTCTCCTGTTCCGTAAAATATCATTACCATTATACGATGATTTTCCCGAATTGCAACAGAAAAGAGCCGGTAAGATGGGAAAGACCATCTTACCGGCTGCTTTGCGTCCGAAAAATTACTCTGCCTTGAAGGTGTAGGTTGCACCGGCGGTGATGTCGGTGGAGTCTACGCCGGTGGCGGCGTACTCGCCGTCCACATAGAATGCCCAGTACTTGCCGTCCTTGTCGTAGTCCACGGTGACGCCGTTGACGGTCTTGACGTACAGGCCGAACTCGCTGTCCTCACCGGCGATCAGACCCAGGGACAGCAGCGCCGCGCCCACGGTCTTCTCATCGGTGTGGATTTCAAAACTGCTTTCCTTGCCCTCGGGATCGACCACGTTGAACAGGAACATGGTTTCGCCCTCGCCCATGGAAACGGTGCCGCCGGAAGCCTCGGCGGAGGCCACAGGCTCAGTTTTGTCATTCTTGCTGCATCCAACGGTGGAAAGCGCCAATGCCGCAATCAGCGCGATGCACAGAAGGATGGACAGCAGCTTTTTCATGCTGAATTTGTTCATAACGATTCTCCTAACATTTTATTCCCTCTCCGCCTGCCTTGAAACGGCTGGGTGAAGGTTTCGCCATTTTGTGTTCACAAACGGCGGGAATATTGTAGCACAGCTTTCCCTTTTTTTCAATCGAAAAAATCACGATGCGCATCCGAAAGACATTGCAGTTTTTCGGAGATTATGATAGAATATGCTGCATAGAATAAAAACACAAAGTCGGGTCACACATTGGAATGGGGCAATCCCAGCGGTACCAAGCCGCCGTAGATGGACAGTTGAGCCGCGGAAGGTCATTGGGGCATCCTGAGAAGACCTTCGGCAAATGGCGTCCAGAGCCGGAACACGGTGACCTGACCTTTCTCCCGGAAGGCTCTTGGGGATGCCTGCCGGCGGTTTTTATGAAGTCCCCGTTGGGGGCTTTTTCTTTTTGGGGGATGCTATGACTGCGGACGCTTTTTCCAACTGCCATCCGGCGGTGAATTTTCTGTTTTTCGTGGGAGCCATCGGCTTTGGCGTGCTGATCCAGCACCCGGCGTACCTGATCGCGGGGGCGGTAGGCGCGGCGGTATACTATCTGCTCCTCAGCGGCAAAGCCGGCTGGAAGCGAATTGCGATGCTGCTTCCTATGGTCCTCGTGCTGACGGCGGTGAACCCGCTGTTCAATACCTACGGCGAGCGGGTGCTGTTTCATGTATTCGGAAGACCCTACACGGTGGAGGCGCTGCTCTACGGCGCGGCCATTGCCGGGGTGTTTCTGGTGATGATGCTCTGGTTCGGCTGCTACAATGCGGTCATGACCAGCGACAAGTTTACGAGCCTGTTCGGAAATCTGATCCCGGCGATCTCGCTGCTGCTGGTGATGGTGCTGCGGATGATCCCCAGCTTTATCCGCAAGGCGGGGCAGATCATGGGCGCGAGAAAGTCCATCGGCCTCGGCGCGGGGGAGAACAGCACCGTGAGAGAAAAGCTCACCTGCGGAATGCGCACGTTATCCGCCCTGACAGACTGGGCGCTGGAAGGGAGCGTCGTGACCGGAGACTCCATGCGCGCCCGGGGCTACGGTACCGCCAAACGCACAAGCTTTCAGATCTACCGAATGAAGACGCTGGACTGGATTCTCATTGCGGCGATGCTTACCCTTGCGGTGGTGGCCGCAGCGGTGGCCGCTATGGGCGGCGCGGCGGCGGAGTTTACGCCGAAGCTTGCCATTCAGCCCGTTACCGGCATTTACGCGCTGGGCTTTACCGCCTACTGTGCTTACCTCTTTATCCCCTCTGCACTACACTTGAAGGAGGCCGTTCAATGGCACATATCGAGATCGAGAATCTGAGCTTTTCCTACCCGTCCGCCAGCAGACCGTCTCTGACCGACGTCAGCCTGGCCATCCGGCGGGGGGAGTATGTGGTGCTCTGCGGCAAAAGCGGCAGCGGCAAAACAACGCTTCTGCGGCACCTGAAATCGGTGCTGACCCCCCACGGAAAACGAAGCGGGGACATCCGCATCAACGGCGTTTCCCTGGAAGACATGAGCCAGCGGGACCAGGCCGCAAAAGTCGGCTTCGTCATGCAGAACCCTGACGATCAGATCGTGACGGACAAGGTCTGGCATGAGCTGGCCTTCGGGCTGGAAAGCCTGGGCTGCGACCAGAAGACCATGCGCGCCCGGGTGGCGGAAATGGCCTGCTATTTCGGCATTCAGGACTGGTTCCACAGGGACGTGTCCAACCTGTCCGGCGGACAGAAGCAGCTGCTGAACCTGGCATCCATCATGGCCATGCAGCCGGAGATCCTGATTCTGGACGAACCCACCAGTCAGCTTGACCCCATCGCGGCGTCGGATTTCCTGAACACCCTGCGGAAGATCAACGCGGAGCTGGGGACGACCATCCTCATTACGGAGCATCGTGTGGAGGATATTTTTCCCTATGCCGACCGCGCCGTCGTGATGGACGGCGGCAGGGTGATCGCCAACGACACTCCCCGGCGCATCGGAGAGCGGCTCTGGGAGGAAAAGAACGACATGTTCACCGCCATGCCCACGCCGGTGCGGGTGTTTTACGGCAGCGGCGGGGCGGGGGCGTGTCCCCTGACCGTGCGGGAGGGCAGAAACTGGCTCAGCGACGCTTTCCCAACGCAGCCGGAGATCACCGAGCTTCCGGCACAGCCCCAGACGGAGGAAGACGGCGAAATCGCCCTTTCCCTGAAGGAACTGTGGTTCCGCTATGAAAAGAACAGCCCGGACATTCTCCGGGGCGCCAGCGTGGAGGTAATCAAGGGCAGCCTTCACGCCATTGTGGGCGGCAACGGCGCGGGAAAATCCACGACGCTGAAAGCTGTTTGCGGCATTTGCAGACCCTACCGGGGTAAGGTGAAGGTGCTGGGAAAGCCGGTGGAGAAGTATAAATCGCAGGAGCTGTTCCGGGGCTGCCTTGCCATGCTGCCCCAGGATCCCAAGAGCCTGTTCGTCAGGAAAACCGTGCTGGAAGATTTGCAGGAAATGACCCAAAACGAGCAGGATATCCGGGAAACGGCGGAAATCTGCCAAATTACGTCTCTGCTGAAAAGCCATCCCTACGACCTGTCCGGCGGCGAGCAGCAGCGGGCGGCGCTGGCGAAGGTGCTGCTGACCAAGCCAAAGCTGCTTCTGCTGGACGAGCCGACCAAGGGCATTGACAGCTTCTTTAAGGAAATTTTTGCTTCCATTCTGACGGAGCTGAAACGCAAGGGCATCACCGTCGTCATGGTGTCCCACGATGTGGAGTTCTGCGCAAGGTATTCCGACCAGGTGAGCATGTTCTTTGACGGCCAGGTGCTGACCACGGACACGCCCCGCCGGTTCTTCGGCGCCAACAGCTTCTATACCACCGCCGCCAACCGTATGAGCCGCCATGTGTTTAGGAACGCGGTCACGGCGGAGGACGTGATCGACCTTTACAAACAAAACCGGGGGAGAAATGCATGAAAAAATCCCATATTGCCACTTTGATCGTCTTTTTGGTGTTGATTCCCCTGACGCTGATACTGGGCAGCAGACTGTCCGGACGGGCGTTTTACGTCACCAGCACGCTGGTGATCGTGGAGCTGCTGATCCCCTTTTTCCTGGCCTTTGAGGGGCGCAGACCTCAGGCGCGGGAGCTGGTGGTGCTGGCAGTGATGTGTGCCCTGGCGGTGGCCGGGCGGGTCGCCATTCCCATCCCCAGCTTCAAGGCGATTTTCGGCATTATCATGATCGCGGGAATCGCCTTCGGCCCCGAATCCGGCTTTCTGGTGGGGGCGATCAGCGCTCTGGCAAGCAACTTTTTCTACAGCCAGGGTCCCTACACCCCCTGGCAGATGATGGCCTACGGCGCGGGCGGGATGCTGGCGGGCTTCGTATTCGCCCGGGGCAGACTTCCCCGCAAGCCGGTGATTATGGGAATTTTCGGATTCCTGGCGGTGACGTTTTTTGTCGGGCCGCTGCTGGATACCTGCTCGGTGTTCCTGGTGATGTCCAGAATCACCCTCAAGGGAGCCATGGCGTTCTATATTTCCGGTTTCCCGGTGAATCTGAGGCAGGCCGTCGCCACGGCGATCGTGCTGCTGGTACTGGGAAACCCCCTTCTGGAAAAGCTTGACCGGATCAAGACGAAATACGGAATCCTGGACGACGGGGGAAAAGAAGCGTGAAAAAAGACCAACTGTTTCTTTCCACCATTGCCCCGGACGCCCCGGAGGAAGCCCGGCGGCACGGCCTTGGGCTGGAAATCGCGGAATACTGCACCGCCTGGAATATGGACGAGCAGTTCAAGTCTACCCACGCCGCCGTGACAAAAGAGCTGACGGGGGTGGGCAGAAGACTGTTTCACGCGCCCTTCAACGAGCTGTTTCCCTGCGCCGTCGACCCGAAAGCCCGGGAGCTGGCGGCGCTGCGCTATCGGCAGGCAATTGCCCTGGCGCGGCGGTATGACGCCCGGAAGATCGTCATTCACGGGGGGTTCAATGAAAGACTGTACTATCCCTGCTGGTACACGGAGCAATCCGTTGTTTTCTGGAAGGATTTTTTGAAGGAAGACCCCGGCGTGGACATTGTACTGGAAAACGTGCTGGAGGAGCGGCCGGAGATGATGACCGGGATTTTCCGGGAGGTAGATAGCCCCCGGCTGCGGATGTGTCTGGACGTGGGGCATGTGAACGCCTACTCCCCGGTTCCCGTGGAGGAATGGATGAGCGCCTGTGCAGAATTTCTCTCCCATTTCCATATCCACAACAATGACGGCGCCCGGGATGCCCACTGCGCCCCGGGAGAGGGAACGATCCCCATGGCCGCGCTGCTCCGGCAGGCGCAGACCCTTTGCCCCAAGGCAACCTTTACACTGGAAGTGCTTCAGGCGGCGCCGGCGGTCAACTGGATGCTGGCAGAACAGATTTTGGAGGGGTGAACATGGAAGAAAAACTGAACAAACTGCTTTCCGCCGTTTCTCCTTTGGACGAATCCGCCATGGAAAAGGCGCGGGAGCGTCAGGCGCAGCTGGCAAAGCCCCCCGGAAGTCTGGGACGGTTGGAAGACCTGTCCGTCCAGCTGGCGGGCATCACCGGGCGGGTGCATAATAAAATGGAAAAGACCCACCTTCTGGTATTTGCCGCCGACAACGGCGTGGTGGCGGAGGGCGTGTCCAGCGCGCCCCAGTCCGTGACGCTGATGCAGACGGTGAACCTGACCCGGGCAAAAACCGGCGCAAGCGTCCTTGCCAGGCATTTCGGCAGCGGCATCACCGTGTGCGACGTGGGGGTCAACGCGGATATCCGGGAAAAAGCGGTGCTGAACCGGAAAATTGCTTACGGTACGCAGAATATTGCGAGCGGCCCCGCCATGACCCGGGAGCAGGCGGTCACGGCCATCCTCACCGGTGCCAAGCTTGCCGCGGACACGGACGCCGACGCTCTCGGCGTGGGGGAAATGGGCATCGGCAACACCACCACGTCCTCCGCCGTTCTGGCGGTGCTGCTGTCGGCGGAGGTGGAAACCGTCACCGGCAGGGGCGGCGGCGTGACCGACGAGAGCTTTATGAGAAAAAAAGCGGTCATCCGTCGGGCAATCGAGTTAAATCGCCCCGACCGGGACGACCCGGTGGACGTGCTAAGCAAGGTGGGCGGCCTTGACCTTGCCGCCATGTGCGGCGCGTTTCTGGGAGCGGCGGCGACCCGGCGGCCGGTGGTCATCGACGGCTTTATTTCCGCCGTGGCGGCGCTGTGCGCGGTGCGGCTGTGTCCCCGGGTGCGGGATTATCTCGTCCCCAGCCATGCGTCCTTTGAGATCGGCTACCGCCTTGCCATGGAGGCTATGAGCTTGGAGCCGCTGTTCCTGCTGGGAATGCGTCTGGGAGAGGGCAGCGGGTGTCCGCTGGCCTTCCAGGTGCTTTCCGCCGCCTGCGCCGTTATGAATGACATGGCGACCTTCGACCAGGCGGGGATAGACGACGGGTATCTGGACGAAATCCGGCAGGGCGACCAATTCACCGTGGAGGGAAAAGCATGACGGTTTTCCTCTCCGGCGGCGCGAAAAACGGGAAATCCACTTTGGCACAGGCGCTTGCGGTGAAGCTGTCCGGGGAAGGGAAGCGGTACTATGTGGCGACGATGATTCCTACGGACGACGAGGATTTGGCGCGGATCCGGCGGCACGTTGCCGACCGGGACGGGCTGGAATTCGAGACCATCGAATGCAGCAAAAACATGCTGTCCTGCCTGGAAATCGCGGACAGGGACGGCACGTTCCTGGTGGACAGCGCCACGGCGCTGCTGCAAAACGCCATGTTTCCGGCGGAAAAGGACTGGCAGCTGGATTTGGACGGGGCAAACCGCTGCGCCGACGAACTGATCGCCTTCGTGAAAACCGTGAAAAACGCGGTGGTCGTCAGTGATTTCGTTTATTCCGACGCCCAGCGCTACGACGAGACCACGGAGCGTTACCGCAAGAGTCTCGCCGCCATTGACCGCCGTCTGGCGGCGGCCTGCGACGTTGTGGCCGAGGTGGCGGCGGGGAATCCGAGACTTTACAAGGGGGCATTGCCGCTGTGAAAACCTATCTTTGCGCCTTTGCCATGTGCCAGTCCATGTTCTGCGCGATTCCGTTCCCCGGCCGGCTCTGGGACGAGAAGGCAAGGGGGAAAATGCTCCTGTTTCTGCCTGTGGTGGGGCTGGAAATCGGGTTTGTCTGGGCGGCGCTTGCCTGGGCTGTCCGCTTCTTGAAGCTTCCGACGCCGGTGGGGGGACTGGTGCTGTGCGCCTGTCCCTTCCTGCTGACGGGATTCATCCATCTGGACGGATTCATGGATGTTACCGACGCGGTGAAATCCTGGCGGGATCTGGAAAAGCGCCGGGCGATTCTGAAGGACTCCCATGTCGGTTCCTTCTCCGTGATCGGACTGTGCCTGCTGATGCTCAGCCAGTTTGCCCTCTTTTCCGCCGCCCCGGACAAGGCGGATTTCCGGATACTGCTGTTCGTCCCGGCGGTCAGCCGGTGCTGCTCGGCGCTGGCGGTGACGGGGCTTCGCCCCATGTCCTCCAGCCAGTACGCCGGGCAGGAAAAGCCCAAGGCGCAGCTGTGGATTCTGTCCGGAATGCTGGCCGTATTTTTGGCGGCGGGATTTTTGCTTTGCGGGAAGTACGGCTTTGCGCCGGTGGGGTGCGTCGCCGGGTACGCTCTGGCGCTGCGCCGGGGCTACAAATCTCTGGACGGCATGAACGGCGACATTGCCGGATACGCGCTGACCGTCGGCGAACTGTGCGCCGCTGCGGTCTACGCACTTTTGTAGGAGGGGACTATGGTTTTGATCATCGGCGGCGCTTATCAGGGAAAGCTGGATTTTGCGAAATCCACCTTTGATTTGAGCGAAAGCGACATTTTCACCTGCACCGGCGGAGAAATCGACTTTTCCAAGCGGTGCATTGACCATATCGAGGAATTTACCCTTTGGTGCGCGCAGTCGGGGGTGGACGCTGTGGAATTCTTCCGGTCTTGCCGGGAGCGGTGGCAGAACAGCATTCTCATTTGTGAGGATATCTCCGCCGGCGTGGTGCCCATGGGGGCGGACATGCGGGCGTGGCGGCAGATGAACGGGCTGCTGTGCCGGTATCTGTCCGGAGAAGCCGCCCGGGTCAGCCGCCTGTTCTGTGGATTGGAGGAGCGGCTGAAATGACGGTTTTCCTCATTCGCCACGGCCAAACCATCGCCAATGAGCATCACCTCTACTGCGGCAGCACCGACCTGCCATTATCCAAAGGGGGAAGGGAAGCGCTGGCGAGCCGCCCGTCCATCGACGTGGGGGCGGCACATTTTATCACCAGCGGAATGCGGCGGTGCAATGAAACGCTGGCGCTGCTGTTCGGCGGTGTCCCCTATGAGGTCATGAGGGATTTCCGGGAAATCGACTTTGGCGCATTTGAAATGAAAAGCTATGAGATGCTGAGAGACGATCCGGCCTACCAGACCTGGCTCTCCCGCGACCCGGAGATCAACCCGCCCCCCGGGGGCGAAAGCGGCACTGAGATGACGAAGCGCGTCCTGGCGGCGTACAAGGCGGTGGAACGCCGGGGAGAAGACACGGTGATCGTGACCCATGGCGGCGTCATCGCCGCGATCATGGCCAGCCTCTTCCCGGAGGAAGGGAAGAACCGCTATCAGTGGCAGCCGAAGCCGGGAGAGGGGTACGCCGTAACAGACGGCACCTACTCGGCAATTCCGTAAGGATAGCAAGAAGTCCCCGGCGCAGCCGGGGACTTTTAACGGAAATGCCCCCAAACCATGCGGTTTGGGGGCTGAACTTTTGGTTACACGCAGTGACCCTTGGCGCGGATGACCGCAATCACGGAGTCCACGTACTGCTCGCAGATGTCCTTGCTCTCGGCTTCCACCATGACCCGGATGACCGGCTCGGTACCGGATTCCCGCACCAGAATGCGCCCGGTGTCGCCCAGCTTGGCGGTGACCTCCGCGACGGCCTTCTGCACGTCGGGGTCGCCCTGAGCCGCGGCCTTGTCGGCCACCCGGACGTTTTTCAGCACCTGGGGATAGAAGGTGAAGCCCTCGCAGAGCTGGCTCAGGGTCTTCTTCTTCGCCATCATCGCCTCCATGATCTTCAGGCTGGTGAGGATGCCGTCGCCGGTGGAGGCGTACTTGGAGAAGATGATGTGGCCGCTCTGCTCGCCGCCCAGGCGGCAGCCGTTGGCCATCATGTATTCGTAGACGTACTTGTCGCCCACCTTGGTCTTGGCATAGCCGATGCCCAGCTCGTCAAAGGCCTTGTACAGGCCGAAGTTGGACATGATGGTGGTGACGACGGTGTTGCCCAGAAGCTTGCCCCGCTCCTTCATGTACTTGCCGTAGATGTACAGGATGTGGTCGCCGGTGACGACGTTGCCCTTTTCGTCCACGCACAGGCAGCGGTCGGCATCGCCGTCGTAGGCAAAGCCCACGTCCAGCCCGTTCTCCACCACGTAGCGCTGCAAAACCTCAATGTGGGTGGAACCCGCGTTCTGATTGATGTTGTAGCCGTCCGGGTCGGCGTTGATGACGTAGGTCTTGGCGCCCAGGGCGTCAAAGACGCATTTTGCAATGTTCCAGGAGGAACCGTTGGCGCAGTCCAGGCCCACCTTCACGCCCTTGAAGGAGTACATGCCCAGGCTGATGAGATAGCCGATGTAGCGGTTTCGTCCGGCGACGTGGTCAACGGTGCGGCCGATCTGGTCGCGCTTGGCCAGGGGCAGCTCCTCCCATTTCCGGCCGAAGGCCTCCAGATTGCCGTCCAGATACGCCTCCACCAGACGGATGACGCTTTCGTCCATCTTCTCACCGAAGTTGTTGATGAGCTTGATGCCGTTGTCGTAGTAGGGGTTGTGGCTGGCGGAGATCATAATGCCGCAGTCGAAGCCCTCGGTGCGGACAACGAAGGCCACGCTGGGGGTGGTGGTAACGTGGAGCAGATAGGCGTCTGCGCCGGAGGCAACCAGACCGCCTACTAGGCTGTACTCGAACATGTAGCTAGACCGGCGGGTATCCTTGCCGATGACGATTCTGGCGGAGCCGTCGGAGCCGGAGCGGCGCTTCAGCTGGGTGTAGTACCAGCCGAGAAAACGCCCGACCCTGTAGGCGTGGTCGGCGGTGAGGGTGCAGTTGGCTTCTCCACGGAAGCCGTCTGTTCCAAAATATTTGCCCATGGGAATGGACTCCTTTCACTTTCTGATGGCCGGGAACTGTCCCGAATTATTTCTTGGCGACAACAATTCCGCCGGTTTTCCAGATGCTGTTGGCGGGAACCATGCCCCGGACGCAGGAGGTGGGGTAGACGTTGGAGTGGGGGCCGATGACGGTGCCGGGATTCAGGACGCTGTTGCAGCCGACCTCCACGAAGTCGCCCAGCATGGCGCCGAACTTTTTCTGCCCCGTGGGAACCTGCTCTTCGCCGTTTTTCACCACGACCAGGGTCTTGTCGGACTTGACGTTGGAGGTGACGCTGCCTGCCCCCATGTGGGACTTATAGCCCAGAATGCTGTCGCCCACGTAATTAAAGTGGGGAACCTGGACGTTATCGAACAGAATCGCGTTTTTCAGCTCTACGGAATTGCCGACCACGCAGTTTTCGCCCACCAGGGCGGAGCCGCGGATGAAGGCGCAGTGGCGCACCTCGGTCCCCGGGCCGATGATGCAGGGCGCGCCCAGAAAGGCGGTAGGGGCGACCGTGGCGGTTTTATGTACCCAGACGGTGGGAGATACCTCCGTATAGTCCTCGCCCAGGGTGGAACCCAGGGCTAAGATCAGCTCCTTGATGCCCTTGAGTGCCTGCCAGGGGTACTCGAATCCGGCGAGGTACGCCCCTGCCAGCGTGTGGGACATGTCGTATAGATCAACGGTTTTTAACATGGAAACTTCCTCCATTCGGTTTGATACTATTTCCTGATTAAAATCTTTGATTTTAATCAGGAAGGCATCGCCTAATGGCGCTGCCAGTTTTGTGATTTATAAGGAAAGAAATCACAAAACAAGTCTCATATGAACTCCTTGCCCTTCGGGCAATTAAAATCTTTTCTAAAGATTTTAATTGGAGTTCAGTATGAGGCTAAGCCACATAACGCATCTACTATACACCCCGTGCAGGGCGTTGTCAATCGGGTTTGCCAAATTTGGTGCAATATTCAATTATTTTTGTGCAATTTTCTATGAAATGAAGGCGGGAGGGGTGGGCAGTTGTGCGTGATACGGATATTCTATGGGGGGGCGGCGGCAAAACCTGTCCCCGACCCCCACGGAAAACCGGCGCGGATTTCCAACAAAAAGGCGGAGCCGTATAAACGGCTCCGCCAATCCCTTACCGTATTTCTTTCTGCACAAGCGCCAATAGCTGCTCTAGATCCGCCTGGGTGACTTCCTCCCGCTTCAGCAGCGCCCGGAACAGACCTACGGGTTCCGGCTTGTGGCGATGGCTGAAAATGGTGTTGGCAAAGTATTCCTCCCGGGTTACGGTCGGCGCAAATACGCGGCCAAAGGTTTTGCCCCGCTTTACAAGACCGGCCTCCTGAATGGCGCCCTTTTGCAGCAGACTGTTGAGCAGTATATGCACGGAACTGTCCTTCCAGGTCTTTTCCTCGGTATGCTCCAATAGGTCCGCGCGGGACAGGGGCTTCCCCGCTTCCCAGAGGACATCCATGATTTCCATTTCGCTTCTCGTAAGTTCCATATTCACACCTTCTATATTCTTTCGGTTAGCGCTTATTATATCCTGAGTTGCGGAATTTGTCAATTCAGATATCCTATAAGTTCACAAAAAATTTTACAAATAAATCGGGTGCTATGAAACAAAAATCCAAATCCTGAAACATTTTCAGAAAAGTTTGCAGGAAAAAATTTCCTTTTTTTGGGAAGGGCGATTTCGGATAGACCCTAAGGAACGTTAGCCGCCCAACGTATCCTGCAGGATTTTTCGGTTGGCTTCCAGGTCGGCCACCAGCACCGCCATGCCGTCAATGCTGCGGCTGGCGTAGGTGTCCGGTGCGGGAATGTGCTGGCTGACGATCTCACCCCGGGAAAGCAGGGGAAACAGGCTGACGGCGTAGCCGAGAATTTCCCTGTCCGTCATGTCCGTGGTGATCAGGGGCAGAATCTGCTCCAGAAGGGACAGGGCAGCGGGGAGACTGGTGCCCCGGTAGGCGTCCAGCAGGGCGGTGATGACCTTGCGCTGACGGTTCGTCCGGCTGAAATCTCCGTCGGCGTCCAGCTTGCGGATGCGGGCATAGGCCAGCGCCTGCTGACCGTTTAAGCGGTTCGTTCCCTCGGAAAGGGCGCTTCCGGTCTCCCGGCTGACCCACTGGGCCTCGTCGTTCCGCAGGTCTACCTCCACGCCCCCCAGAAGATCAACGATGTCGGCAAACTGGTGGAAATCCACCTCCACATTGCCGTCAATGTGGACGCCGAAATTGTTTTCCAATGTCTTATTCAGAAGGGACATGCCGCCGGCGGCATAGGCCACGTTGATCCGGTTCCGGCCGTAGCCGGGGATTTTCACATAGGTGTCCCGGAGGAAGGAGGTCATGGTCAGCTTCTTTTCGGATTTGCGGAAGGTACACAGAATCATGGAATCCGACCGCGCCCGGGTCTCGTCTTCCCGGCGATCCTGACCGATGAGCAGAATGTTGATGATGTCGCTGTCCTTGCCGATGTCGGCGTCGTAGTCCGGGAAGGTGACGTCCTCGGGGTTCATGGTGGGGGCGGTGTTGGCTTCCTCCGGCTGGGTGGCAAGATAGGCGTCCAGCTCCTCCGGGGAAAGGCTGGGGGCGGTGCCGGAGTCCACATAGTGGATGCGTCCCAGCAGGTGCTGTAAGTAGACCGTTCCCACCAGCATCACAAGGAAGATCAGCCCCAGCACGAAGCACAGCATCACGAGTCTGCCGCGGCGGTTGGGGGGAGAGGGTTGTTTTTTCATGATGGTGCCTCCTGGTCGGTTGGTATCATTAGGGTATGTCTGTTTTTCCGATTCATTCATCCGTTTAGCCGACGTCCTGACTCAGCCGCAGAGCGTCTGCCAGACGGGAAATGAAGGCGGCGTTGGAAGGCCGGGGGATGACGCCGTCGGAGCCGACGCGGAAATACCGCTGCCAGACCCGGTCGTCCCGCTGCTTCCAGGCGGTTTCGATGGCGCTTCGGATGGAACGCTCCACGTGGGTGCCTTTGCAGCCGAAAATCGCGCCCACCGCCGGATACAGCACCTTCGTAATAGGCTGGTCGGGATCCTTCAGCATCATGGGGACGGCTTCCCGGAGGTAAGCATAGCCCCGGAGCTTGGAGGGAACGCTGAGGGACAGCAGCAGATTGGTCACCTGGGTCTGAGGGTCGGGCGGCGTCACCAGCGGCGTGCGGATTTGACGGCTCAGGTCGCCAATCCGGGCTGCGGTGGCGGGGATGTCGCAGGGCTTGCGCATCATGTAGCCCACGCTCAGCTCGCCCAGAGCGGTAAGAACATAGTCATTGTAAAAGCGGGAGGTGACCAGCACCATGGGACACAGGCCGGAAGCGGCGGCGGATTGCAGCAGGCTGATGCCGTCCAGCCCGGGAAGCATCAGATCGAGAACCAGAACGTCGGGAGCGAAGGAACGCAGAAGCGACAGCGCCTCCTTCCCGTCATCGCAACACCGGACATGGTATGCCCCTTGCAGCTCGGCGGCCAGCGCCCGCCGGAATTCCTCGTTTCCATCTGCGATCAACAGCTTCCGTGCATCCATATGTTTCCCACCTTCCGATGGGTATAGAATAGCACAGCTGCATCTGATTTTCAATTCACTTCCTTTCGCCAATTTTCGACAATTTGGGGGCAGGGAAGAAGCGTCATGCATAGAATGGTCAGGAGGTGCTCGGATTATGATACTATTTCTTCATAAAATGATGTCATCATTTTATTTAAGCCGTTACACGGCAGACCGCCTGGGCGGCGGCAAGAAATGTATTGACTTCGTTTTTTAGCGGCAGTGGCCGCTGGCCGCAATCCTGC